>JGI24698J34947_10000253_pt1 | contig 22581 bp, 17 predicted proteins | sample TergutMp193P3_FD_34947 | JGI IMG/M metagenome (IMG submission 34947) | reverse complement strand
GTTTGAAAGATTACAACAATATGACGGGCAAATCCAAAGAAACCGTTTATCAATATTTATTCACCTGCGAAGTACGCGATATGAAACAAGTCGAAGACGACATTAAAGACGAATTTAGACGTTTGCGAGAAGAAAAAAACAGAGAAATATATTTCTATAATAAAGAATTATTTGAAGATTACGTTAAATTTATAAAATCGCATAAAATGTTTACAAAAGAAATATTTATAAAAGTATACGTTCAAAAAGAAATTGTGAAAATAGTAAAAAGAACTACTCCGTCGCTTGAAGAAAGGGGAGTTACAAGAAAAGAATTATTACAAAAAGCGCAAAAAATAAAAAACGACGAATTTTATACAAGATACGAAGATATTGAAAAAGAATTAAAAATGTACGACGCAGAAATTTGGAAAGACAAGACGGTATTTTGTAATTGCGACGACGCTGTCGATACCGAAAACGATAGAAACACATCGGCTTTTGCGTTATATTTTATACGAAATTTTGAAAAACTTTCGCTAAAAAAACTTATTTGCACGCATTTCAGCAGCGCGGTAGATTTGTTTAATCAGGGCGCAAAAGGATATATTTTCACAAAGGACGGTTTTAGCGAACTCAAAGATTATCCCAAAGGTTATAATGGTAGTTTTGACGACCCGCTTTCGTTAAAAATACTAAACGAAGAAGCGGATATAGTTTGCACGAATCCGCCGTTTTCGAGAGCAACAGATTATTGGAATCTTATTATAAATAGCGGTAAAAAATATTTAATCATATCTGCAATGACCAATCCTATTAACACGGCGTTTATACATTATTTTATCGATAATAAAGTATGGGCAGGATTTAATAGGGTTGATTATTTCTTAAATCCCAAAAAAGAAATAGTAGAAAATAGAGCGTATTGGTATACAAATTTTCCAATAAAAGATAGACCGAAACATAAACATTTAAAAATAATTCCGTTAAAAGAAATCCCTGAAAAGTATAAAAAATACGACGATTCAAAAACGTTAATTGTCGATAATTGTTATATACCCAGCGATTATAAAAAACCGTTTGCCATTAGTATTTTTCCTATTTTTAACGGCTTATTGGAAAAAGGTTATAAAATTATTCAGGATACGCAATATGAACCTTATGTAAATAGAAAACGGTGTTTTGGTAGAGTTTTAGTACAGAAAGTTTAATTTAATTTTTACATAAATACGCATTGCCATAAATGAAATATAGTATTTTATCGTCGAATTTTTAAAAATCAAGGATGGTTGTAATATGGTGAAATTTTTAATCCCATTGCTTTTAATCTTTTTTGCGTGTAAAGAAAAAGATATTAACGAAGCGTCGCAAAGCATAATTGCGGCTGAACTTGCAGGACAGAAAATAATTCTCAACGACGTTATTTCGGCGCGTCCCGCAAAATTTTTAGGTTCTCAAAGTTCGCTGGAATTTGAGTTTGAACGCAATATGGTTTCGCAAGATGTCGTCGGACGGGAATTGAGCGCCGACTTTGTAGAAATAACTCCCGAAATAAAAGCGAATGCCAAATGGTTAAGTTCTTCGCTTTTGCAAATTACTCCAATTACTTCCTTAAAAAGCGGACAGGCGTACAAGGCGAAATTCAACGGGAAACGCGCTTTCGGAAAGGGCGTAAACGTAGATAATTACGAATTTGATTTTACGGTTATTCCCAACGAAATTTTGGAAGTAAACGGAGCGTTTGAACCTGTGGAAGGCAAAATAAATACGGCAAAGTTGGTTTTGGAACTGCGATTTGCGGACAAAGTCGACAGCGCAAAACTCGTGAAGGATTTAGCGTTAAAATTCGATTCGAAAAAACTTTCGTATAAAATATCTTTTGGAGGAACGGGAAATTTTGCCAGAATCGAAAGCGAAGAAAAAACTTTTACGGACAAAGCGCAAAACGCGGAAATAGTTTTGTCTGAAAACTGGACGGCGAGCAATAAAGAATTTAGCGCCGCATTTTTGCTGCCCGCAAAGGGAAATTTTGCGCCCGTCGGCAATTATACGGTCGACGGCGGAAACCAGAGCAAAGCGTTGGAAATATTGTTTTCAGCCCCGATAGCAAAAAAAGACGTTTCCGGTTTTGTAAGCGTGTCGCCGAATGTAAATTACAAAGTTTTGGTCAGAAACAACACGTTAAAAATAGAAGGAAATTTTGCGTCGGGAACGCCATATACGATTAGAATCGAAAGCGGATTTCCAAGTGCGTTCGGCACAAAAACAAATTCGTTTTTTTTGAAGACATTTTCTTTTAGCAATGAAAATCCCGAATTGAAACTTCTCGGCGGCGGTTTATTTTTGCCTTTGGAAAACAAAGGAAAAATGCAGTTTAAAAGTATGAATATCGGAAGCGTGCGATTGAACATACGGGAAATTTTACCGCAAAATTTGACGTTTTTTCTGCAAAACAACGAACTGCGTTCTTCAAACAGATGGATTTCCGATATCGAACGGGTTTCAAAAAGCGTTTATTCAAAAACCGTAAAACTTGAAAACGCAAAAAAGAACGAATGGCTGAAAACCGAAATAGATATTTCCAAGTATTTCGCGAAAAAAGCGGGCGCGGCGTATATAGTTAAATTTAGTTTCGACAAAGAAAATTTGATTGCGCCGTGCAAAAACAGAGACGACGATTATTCCGAAAACGATTTGGTTTTCGATAGCGATTCGTGGTATGAAAACCCGTGCAACGAATACTATTATTATAGAAGCGACGTAAATTCGGAGAGAATTTTAATAGCGTCTTCCGTCGCGCTCACGGCAAAACAGGCGAGAGACGGCGTTCACGTTTGGGCGAGCGACGTGGAAAACGCAAAGCCGATTTCCGGCTTAAAATTGGAATTATACGGCACAATAAACGACGTTTTGGCGGAGCAAAAAACCAATTCTAACGGTTATGTATTTTTCCCCGCGAAAAAAGACGAAAGCCCATATATTGTCCGTGGATTAAACGAAAGAGGACTTGCATTATTAAAACTTTCGCAAAATAATTGGGAAACAAGCCGTTTTGACGTCGGCGGAGTTCGCGAACAGGAAAAAGATACTATATTGTCCGCTTTCGCGCCGAGATTATTCGCCTACACCGAAAGAGGAGTTTATAGACCGGGCGACACCGTGCATTTTTCTGGTATTTTAAGATATGGACTCGAAGCGACAAAAGAGAATATAGCGATGTCGGTAACCGTTAAAAATCCTATGGGTTCCGTCGTTTTTGAAGGGACGGCGACGACTAACGAATACGGTCAGTTCGCTTTGGATATCGCGACCGACTTAAACGCGCCGACGGGAAATTGGACGGCAATAATAAAAAGCGGCGGAAACGAGTGGCGGCATAATTTGCAAATTGAAACCGTTAAGCCGAATCGTCTGAAAAACGCTTTGGAAATTCCCGAAAAATTTAGCGGAGAAAATTTTAATATAACGGGAACCTTTATCAGCAAATATTTATTCGGCAGTCCCGCGGCGAATTTGAACGCCGAAATAGATTTTATTTTAAGAAACAGAGCGTTAAAATTTTCGCGCTACGGGGACTTTACGTTTAGAAATCCGATGCAAAAATTTGAGGGCGACGAAGAATCGTTATATAATGGAAATTTGGACGGCGACGGCTTAGCAAAAATTTCAAAAAAGGTCAATTTGAAAGGCAGAAATGTTCCCGAAGCGCTGACTTTGAGCGTTAAGGCGGTCGTTCACGAAACAGGCGGCGGTTTTACCGAAAGCAGACATTCGAGCGTCGTTTATCCGTATCCGATTTTTGTCGGCTTAAAAAACAGGGATTCGTGGGCGGGCGTGCGCCGCGGCGATACGCTTCGCATTCCCGTTATTACGCTGGATGAAAGCGGAAACCCCGTCGCTGGCAGAAGATTATCCGTTAAAATTTATCAAAATTCGCGCTATTCGTGGTGGGAAAGCAGCGATTACGACCGTTGGGATTTTAGAACTCAAAAACAAACGTATCTTGTTTATGAAGGAACTATGCAAAGCGCGTCCGCGCCGAAAGAATTTAAATGGGTTCCTGAAAATTACGGACAAATTTTCGTTGAAATTCAAGACGTCGAAGGCGGACACAGCGCCGCGCAATTCGTATATGCGTCATATTGGGGAGAGCCCGAAAACATACGCGACATTCCCGAAGCAAGCCATTTGAATTTGACGAGCAAATATTCAAATCACAGCATAGGCGATTCCATAGTTATTTCCTTTGACGCGCCCGCAAAAGGCAACGCGATTGTGAGTTTGGAACATTCGAACAAAATAATCGAGACGCGGCTTGTGGAAGCGGTCGCAGGAAAAAATACCGTTCATTTTACAGCCGCTAAAAATATGCTTCCAAACGTTTATGCGGTCGTCAGTTTATTTTTGCCGCTAAAAAGCGTCGAAGGTGAAAAACCGTTGCGCTATTATGGAATTTTACCTGTCAAAATCGAGGATGAAAAAACAAAACTTCCTTTAAATCTTATCGCTCCGAAAGTTGTGGAACCCGGCGAAGAATTTACGGTTGAAGTCGAAAACAAATCAAAGGGAGCCGCGTCTTTTACCCTTGCCGTCGTGGACGAAGGACTGCTTGATTTGACGGATTTCAAAACGCCGGATCCTTGGAAATTTTACTTTCAAAAACTTGCTCTCGGAATAAAAACTTCCGACAATTTCGACGAGATTATGGGCGCGCTTATGCCCGATATGGATTCTTATTTGTCAATAGGCGGCGACGAAGAAATATCGGACAGGGCGGGAGAGCAGAAAACGCAGAGATTCAAAGCGGTTTCGCTGTTTAGTGGAGTGAAATCCGTCAAAGCGGGCGGGCGCGAAAAAATAAAGTTCAAAATGCCGCAGTATATAGGTTCCGTGCGCGTGCAGTTAATAGGAGTTTCGGACGCCGCGTTTTCAAAAAGAGACACGACGATAACCGTAAAAAAACCTCTTATGATTTTGCCTACCGTTCCGAGAGCGACAAAACCGGGCGATAAGTTTAAAATTCCCGTATCCGTATTCGCGATGGGCGACGACGTGAAAAATGTAAAAGTGTCTTTGCAGGTATCGAAAGAACTCGAAATTAAAGGCAAAAATAATTTAACGTTTTCTTTTGAAAAACAGGGAGAACAGGACGGCAGTTTTGAAGTCGAAACAATGCCGATTTTGGGCGGCGCAAAAATAATCGTCAGCGCGGAAAGCGGCAAATACAAAATTGCGGACACCATAGATTTGCCTGTATTGAGTTCTTCCGCGCTATACACGGAAGTCGTTCAAGGGCAAATTTCGGCAAACGAAACTTGGAACGCCGATATAGACGCTTTCGGTATAAACGGCACTCACAGAGCGACTTTGGTATTAAGTACGATGCCGAGTTTGCGCGTCGCGGAACGTTTGGATTATCTTATAACGTATCCTTACGGCTGTTTGGAACAAACCGTTTCAAGCGTGTTTCCGCAACTTTACATAGATAAATTTATTGGCGCGGATTCAAAGAAAAAGCAGGAAGTTACGGACAACGTAAACGCGGGTATCAAGCGGCTTGGCACGTTTTCGTTAGGCGGCGGTTTTTCTTATTGGCCCAATCAAAGCAACGCTTACGCCGATTTTTGGAGCAGCAGTTACGCGGGACATTTTATGATTGAGGCAAAAAAAGCGGGATATTCCGTTCCAAAAAATCTTTTCGACTCGTGGAAAAAGTGGGAAATAGAAGAGACGAAAAAACCGGGCAAAAATCTTCGCAATCAGGCGTACAGATTATTTTTGCTCTCTATGGCGGGCGAAGAGCAGGCGGGCGCGATGAATTTGATGAAGGAAAATTATTTGGAAGAACTCGACTGGCTTTCCAAATATTTGCTTGCGGGCGCGTATTATTTAGCCGGCAAGGAAACCACTGCAAAACAGGTTTTGGAATATAAAGGTATCTCTTTAAGCGATTATCGCGAAGACAGCGGAAGTTACGGTTCTACTTTAAGAGACCGCGCCCTCGCCGCCTTGATTTTGACGACTATGAAAAGACAAAGAGAGGCAAACGACGTTTATTTGGAACTCGCAAGAGAATGGAACGCCAATGGCTGGTGGAGCACTCAGGAAAGCGCGTTTATGCTTCTTGCATTCGCCGCTATTTCGGATAATCTTTCGGGCAGCGATATTGAAGCGCAGTGGAGCGCGGGAAATAGTAATCCCAAAAAAGTTACGGTTACGGCGAACAAGCCCGCGCAAATAGATTTGAGTACTTTCGGTTCTACCGAAATTTCGGTTTCTTCTTTGAACGGAACTCTTTTTACCGAACTGCAAACGAGAGGTCTGCCTTTGGAAGACAAAGTGAAAACCGCAAGCAAAGGAATTTCGATGAGAAGAACTTTACACGACAAAGACGGCAAAGAGATTTCCGCATCGCAGATAAAGCAGGGCGAGCAATTTTGGCTTGTTTTCAGAGTTAAATCGCTTGCGGCGAACCGCATTGAAAATTTGGCTTTGTCAAGCGTTTTGCCGTCGGGATTTGAGATTTCCAACGAAAGATTAAACGAGTATAACGTTCCCTCTTGGTTGTCTTTATCTAACGAATATGATTATATGGACATAAGAGACGACCGCGTCAATTGGTTTTTCGGTCTTGAAGCCGGTCAGACGAAAGTTTTCGCCGCGCAGATTCATCCGACTTACGAAGGCGTATTTTGGTGGACGGGAACAGTATTGGAAGCGATGTACAATCCTGATTATTTTGCGAGAATCGGCGGTGAACGGGTAAAAGTTGAATGAGGTTTATAATATTTTCGTGCTGTATAGTCGCGCTTGCGTTTCTTTCTTTATTTCTTCCGCTCGACGATAACGACGATTACAGCCGAATTTTATACTCTTCGCAGGGTTCTCTTTTGCGGGTTTGGTTAAATGAAAACGAGCAATATCGATTTCCGAAAAGCGAGAACTTTTCACTAAAATATAAAATCGCCGTTTTGCATTTTGAAGACAAAAGATTTAATCGGCATTTCGGCGTTGACCCGATTGCCGTCGTTCGCGCGATAAAACAGAATTTACGGGCGAAAAAAATCGAGAGCGGAGCCAGCACCATAACGATGCAGTTGGCAAGATTAAAAAATCCGAGCAAGAGAACGTTTTTCTCTAAATTAAAGGAAACGCACGCCGCGTTAAGAATGGAAGCGCGNTACAGCAAAGACGANATTTTTGCGCAATACGCGAGTTTGGCGCCGTTTGGNGGAAATATNGTAGGATTAGAAACNGCGTCTTGGCGTTTTTTCGGACATTCCGCAGAGACGCTCACTTGGTCTCAAGCCGCTCTTTTGGCAATGCTGCCGAACCGTCCGTCCGCGATAAATTTGGAGAAAGAAAGACCGCGCCTTTTGGAAAGGCGAAACGGTTTGCTTAAATCTCTCGCGAAAGCCGGTTTTATGGACGAGGAAACTTTAAATTCGGCGCTACGGGAGCCGTTACCCCAAAATAACGCAGAATGGAGATTCAAAACGCCTCATTACGCTGAAGCCGCCGCCGCGTTTTTTCCGTCCGAAACCGTTTTATACGGGACGCTCGACGATAGAGTTCAGGAGCGTTTGGAAACGATTGTAAAAAATTACGGAAAAAGAATAACCGAACACTCAAACGTAAATATATCCGTTTTGATAACGGAAACCGAAACGGGAAAAATAAGGGGATATTTGGGGTCTTTGGACTATTACGATTCGCTTTCAAAAGGAATGATAGACGGAGTTCGTTCCCGCCGCAGTACGGGCAGTATTTTAAAGCCGTTTTTATACGCCCTTGCGATAGAGCGAGGTCCTTATACGTCCGAAAGTTTAATCGAGGATATTCCGACTTGGTATAAAGGTTTTTCTCCTCAAAATGCGGATAAAAATTTTAGCGGGATTTTGCCTTTGAAAAATGCTTTGACGCTTTCTTTGAACGTCGCGGCGGTGAGAACTTTGTCGGATTACGGCGTGGAAAATTTTTACTATTGGTTAAAAAACGCGGGACTCAAAGGGCTTTTTCGTGCGCCGCAGGATTACGGTTTATCTTTGATTTTAGGCGGCGGCGAGGCGTCTTTGTTGGAATTGGTTCCGCTTTATTCGATGCTTATGAACGACGGGAAAAGAACGGATTTGATATGGTTAAAGAACGAGCAAAAGACAAATAACGACGAACGGTTGTTGCAAGCGGTTACGGCTTATCATATCAGAGAGGTTTTGGCGCAAGTTAAGGGCTCTGCGGAAATTCCTATCGCTTGGAAAACAGGCACGAGTTACGGTTCGAGAGACGCTTGGGCGATAGGAGTAAACGAGCAATGGACTGTCGGAGTTTGGGTCGGAAATTTTGAAGGCGGCTCCGTAAACGGTCTCAGCGGCGCAAACACAGCCGCTCCGCTTTTATTTTCCCTATTCAACCGTTTGAGCGACAATAAAAAAGAATTGTGGAAAAGTTTTCCCAAAGACGGCGATTTTGAAAGTATAAAAATTTGCGAATTTAGCGGATATAAGACAAGCGATATTTGTCCGAGCGAAAGAACAATGAAACTTCCGATAAATAGAAATAAAAATTCAAAATGTTTATTTCACAAAAAAACGATAATTTCAAAAAGCACAAACTTTGCGGTTTGCAGTTTATGCTGGGATACGAGAGATACCGCGTCCGTCGTAGAAGAATATTACCCGCCGTCGGTCAGAAACGAGTTAAGGAAAATCGGCAGGGAGAAAAAGGCGGAAATTTTGCATAATCCGAAGTGCCGCGCTCAAAAAGAAGTTCTTCCTTTTTCCATTACGTATCCGGAATACGGAGCGAAACTTTTTTTGCCGAGCAAAGACGCTTTGAGTGAAATGGGTTTTGTCGCGCTTGCCGCGCATACGCAAAAAGACGGCGAATTGCAGTGGTTTTTGAACGGAATATTTTTAGGCAAAACAAAAGATTCACACTCTTATTCCGTAACCGTCGGCGCAGGGGAACATCGACTCGGCGTGCAGGATTCCACAGGCAGGTATGCGGAAACAAGGTTTTGGGTCAATGTGAAATAGCCGTTATGCGGCAATTATCGCTGACAAGAAACATTTCATTTTTCTAACTTCATTTTTTAAAGTTTTTATAAATTTTTTTTATTTGTTCCAAGTGTTTTTTATAATACTATTCCTTTCGCGTCTTCTTTCTATTTCTCGCCGACGTGTTTCATTGCTCATTTGTACAAAATATAAATGCCTTTCTTCTGGAGTCATAGCATTTAATTTTGCACTTATTTCGTCTTTAATTGCCCGCGTACCTTTTATACAATCCCATCGAAAATCATCGTTATTATTCGTCATCATAAACCCCCATATCTTTTGGTGAACGTATTTCTAAATGTTTATATCCGTTTTTAGTGTTTACGGAATTATAACCTTTAATTCGATTAACGTTTACGATATGTTTAAAGTTCCAACTTACTAAATAATCNACGTTAAAAATTGTTGCCGTTGCGATNTGNATGCAGTCATCTCTGCTTGTTTGTCCGACAACTTTTTCTTTTATATATTCGTCTGCTAAATTTTCGCATTCAGAAGTTATATATATTAACTCGTAATTTATTTCGTTCAAAAGTTTTTTTACTTTATTCAGGCGCGTTTTCTAATTCGTTTTCTACTGTGTCGGAAACAAAAACTTTATATTTTCCCGCTTTAATTTTTTCAAAAAGCAATCGGGTATCTTGCATAAATATTTCGTCGTAGTAGCCGCCAAAAATTGACGTGTCCAAATATAAAGACGTTACTTTATTTATCATTTTTTTATCCTTTTTAATTTTTTCACCATAAAAATACTATCCGCGCAAAACACTTTGAACGTAAAAACAACTAAAAACAATACAAATTAGTTAATTTCGCTAATAATTGATAATTATTTATTTAATGACTTTTTATTTTTTCAGACAACAAAAAAAGCCACCGTTTTTGGCAGTGGCTTGATGTGTTTATTTGATTAGAAATCTGTTATTCAGATGGAGTTTCTCGTCTGGGAACTTTAAAATCCCCAGAACTTAAACCGATATTTTTACCGAGCATCCCTATGGTTAAAGAAAAATCAGTGCCCCCAAAATCAACATCTTCCTTTTGTTTCCCTTTGCAAGAATATGTTTGCGAAAATGTAATATTTTTTCCTACAATGGTATTATATCTGATATCTTTTACATCCGACCAACCTCCAATATAACCTCTAAACAAAATATAATCGTTCAAAGTTTCATATTTATCGGCAAAACGTTCATCTACCCCAAACTTAACCGTTACTTTTATAGTATCATAATACCCGTAATCTCTATCAGACGACCAAATCGTATCGCGCTTAACTTCTTCGTAATAAAAAGGATTGTAAAACGTTAAATTTTTAGATTTACTGAAAACCACCGGAGCATAGGACGGATTACCCCAAACTTCGACAACAACCGTCGTATCGGAAACTTTTTTTAAGATATCTTTATCCCTTATTCCGTACATACTACTTGTCGTTACAATATCGCTACCAGAATAACCAAACAATAAGATATCAGCGCTTCCTATATCTCTATTGAAAGCTAATTTCAAATCAAAATCCCTGACATCAGCGCTCTTATTCCAATTCAAATAATACAACTTTGCATAATTAAAACTGTATTGTCTATATACTCCGTATTCATCTTTTGATGAAAAATAAAAAGCAATTAAATCGCCGTTTTTTGTCTGAAAATCACCGCACAATTCACCTGAACTTTTTATGTTTATCATATACTCGGCATACGGCACGACCGTATCGGGAACTTTACTCCAATCAACGCTTAAATAATGCGACGCAAAATATTCGGAATAAGAAGGTATAGTATCTTTTTCGTCTTCTTCATTTCCGCCGCATCCAACAATATTTAGAATCATTGACGCAATTATCGCTAATAACGCCCCCCCCATCAAATTTTTCATAATCACTCTCCATTAAATTTTTGTTTAAAATTCTCCTTATAAAAATACTATTTGCAAAAATAATTTAACTATTAAACTATTAAAAACTACCCATTTTTTAAGTTTTTATAAGTTTTTTTATTTGTTCCAAATAGTTTTTTCATATTGTTTCCCTTTCGCGCTTGTGCGCTTGTTTTATCTTCGCGAGTTCCGCTTCAGTGGCATAGCGACAGCCGGCTTGTTTTACCTTGTATTCGGTTTCGCGTAAATACTTATGATACGCTTTCGGGTCGTAGTTAAACCTTTTCATAATCGATTCGCGAATACGATATACTTCTTCAACAGTATCGTCCAGTTCCTTATACTTTTTCATATTATTTCTCCTTTCGTTCATTTTCCATAATTTTCATAAATACGTCGGGCGTTAATAATTCCGGTAACCATAAGTTGCGATGCTCGTTGAATGAAATTATTTTTCTATAAGTCGGCGTTCCTAAATGCGTCATATTCCAACTTATCAAAAAATCAATTTCGTTTACAACGCACACTGCTAAATGAAAGCAATCTACTTTTGCTTTTTGCGGAATATTCAGATACTCAAAATATTCTTCCGCAAGTTTTTCCGCTTCCGATGTTACCGGCAAAAATTGAATATCTTTTATTAAATCAAGCCGCCGTTTTGCCGCGTCAGCGTCTCCCTCGCTACATTCTTCGTGGTCATATCGGCTTATATACAAGTCGTATTTGTGCCGCTCGTTTTCCCAAAAATTTTTAGCGACATATTGGCGAGATAATTCTTCAATATTATTGCTCGGTCGCGCCGTAACTAAACTCGGAATTGTGGTTTCTATGTAAACGCTTTTCTTTTTCATTCTTTCCTTTATTTTTCATTTTTTATCGAAAAAATACCATTTGCCAAAACATTTTTTCCATAAAACAACTAAAAAACAACACGAATCCGACCGAAAATTAAACGTGCCCCCGCAGAAGTTTTTTTATGACGCTTTCGTAATCGTCTTCGTCTACGCCCGGATTTTCAAGCGTTATCGACGTGATAATATGCGCGTCTTTGTCAAGTTGCTTGTCTATTTTTTTTAGAACCGTCTGCAAACCCGCGCTTCCCGTCATCGGAAGAATAATTACGGCGATGTCTTTCCCCTTAATATTCACAAAACCCGAAATATCCAAAAAGCGAAATCCCTTTGAAATCAAATACGCAATGCCCTCCGAAAGCGTTAATACGCTCTGCGAATTTTGACGTTTATCGGAAATAACAATCATCGAAAACGGATTTTTGTGCCGCTTAAACTCCGCAATGTAGCGTTTTATAAAATGAACCGTAGTTTTCGGCGGCAAAAGCGGCAAATCCTTTTTCTTTTCTAATAATTCCCGCTGTTTTCGCGCCGTTTCTATAATATTCGCCAAGTCCTTCGCCGAAAGATTTATTTTTTCGCCGAAACGCGCAAGCGAATCTCTATAAATTTCAAAATTTCCGTCGCTGCCGACGACTTTTGCCAAAACTTTCGACATAGAATCGGCGCTTAATTCTTGCAAATTTGTCAGCGCGTTTACAAACCATTCGTTTTTCAAATGTTCAATGGTTTTTGGAAATTTTTGAGTTAATTCTTTGTGAATTTTATCCGCTTCTTCGTCCGAAATTCCGTTTTCTTTTAGTTTTGTCAAAAGTCCGCTTTCTACTGTGGAAATCACCGAAGATATTGCCAAATGAACGTCGCCGCCGAGTTTTTTGCTTCTTATTTTGTTCAAAGCGGTATCGCGAATTATATCGTCTAACATTTTAGACATATAATCCGACAAATTAGCCCCGTCGCCGCGCTTTTGAATTTCGGCGGACTGCAAAAGCAATTTTACGCATTCTTCTGGATTTTGCGAAAACGCCTCTATTATTTCCGAAGGTTTAATTCCCTGTTCGCTCGCCGCGTTTAATAATTTATTTACCGCGTTTTCTTTGTCCGTTTTGTTTTCAAGTTCCGTCGTAAAATCCAAAAAATCGGAAACGTTTAAGCCCGTTTCAAGCATTGACGTTTTAATTTTCGGAAGCATTACGCGCAAATGTTCTTTCGACGGTTCAAGCCGTTTAATCAAATAAACGAGTTTTTTTGGCGTAAAGTTTTTTTGTTTTATTTCGTTTTCTATTATTTCAAAAGTCGCGTCTATTGTCATTTTGTCCGATTGAGACAATTCCGTTTCTCTTTCTTCGGGAACTAATATATTGTCCGCAACTTTTTTATTTTCGACATTTCCGACGTTTTTCACGACAACTTCGTCGAGACCGACAATTTTATCGTCTTTTGTGATTTTTTGAAGCGTTACATAATTTATAATTACGCCTTTTTGTCCTTTTTCTTCAAAATCCGCCTGAATTTTATCGGCGTTCGTGTTATTTTCGAGAGCGTTTAAAAAACATTCCGCAAAAATCGTAATATTCCACGGCAAAACGTCTTTGGCAAAAGAAATCGACTCAATATGCAGTTTGTCGAAATCCTGCGTAAATCGCGTATGATTTATCCTGTTGTCGACAAGCCACTTTTCGACGTAAAACGATTTTCCCGACCGCATAAACGTAATCATCTGATTTTCGCGAGCCATAGCCGAAACCTTTTTGCACAAATCGTCAGCCGCTTGCGCCGTAGACGGATGATTGTTGCCAAATAATTTAGTGTTGTTAAACAACAAATTTACGGAAATCGCAATAGATTCCGCGTCTTTTTTCGGCAATTCCAAATTGCTCGACGCTACATTTTTAGATTCCTGAATCATTTAATTCTCCTCGAAGTTTTTTTATATCGTATAAAAATTCTTTGGCGTTAAAATACCTTTTTTCTTTATCGGACGACAAAGATTTTCGCAAAATCGGCGCAAAAAAATCATAATCGGGCGGAATAATCTCTTCTATCGGCAAAATAAAAAACGAATCGGGATTGTGCGCCTTGCGACGAACTACGTCTTCGGGACTTTCGTCTTTTCGCGGAATATCGCCCGAAATCATTTTAAGCATAGTCATTCCCATAGAATAAATATCCGCTCTTGCGTCAAGCGCGTCGCCGCGCGCCTGTTCGGGCGAAATATAAACGGGACTCCCCAATATTACGTTCATTCCAAGCGCGTTTACGTCGTTTTTGGAGTATGCGATGCCAAAATCGCACAAATACGAACGTCCGTCTTCGTCGACCAAAATATTGGACGGTTTTATGTCGCGATGTATAATATCTTCGTCGTGCGCGTATTTTAGAGCGTCGAGAATTTGTTCGCAAATATTAAATATGTCGTTTAGCGGAAGAACCCTTTTTTGCGCAATCGGATGTTTTTTGCGTTTTTCTATTATCGAATTAAGATTTTCGCCTTTTACAAATTGAAGTATCTGATAAAACAAAACGTCCGTTTCGCCGACGTTGTAAATTGGAACAATGCTGGGATGAACAAGTCCCGCAATCGTTCTTGCTTCGTCCACAAAAGCGCAAACCTCGCTCTGACTCGACACCGCCGATTTGGGCAAGACCTTAACTGCGACCTGCCTTTTTAGCGTCGCCTGAAATCCTAAATATACGTATCCCTTATGACCTCTTCCCGTTTCTTGCAAAATTTTTGCGTCGCCAAGAGACGCGCCTATAAGCGAACTTGAATCGAATTGCGTCATATATTTTTACCTCTAAATGCCATAAAACAGGTAGAAAATATTTTTTATCTTTGTAAAAAATGTTGTTTTTTTGCAAATAACTTAAATTTTCCTTGATTTTTATGCGAAAAAAAAATTAGTTTGTGCGCGGAGAGATGGCAGAGTGGTCGATTGCGGCGGACTCGAAATCCGTTGTAGGGCTTGTTTCTACCGAGGGTTCGAATCCCTCTCTCTCCGCCATTTATGCGGGTTACTAAACGATTATACGGAGAAACAATATGTCGGAACTTTCCACAGTAGAAATAGGAAGAATGCCCGAAGAAGCGGTATTCATCGGCGAAAAAAAAGTCGACCACTTATCGATTGAAGTAATCGAATACGACAAAACGGGAGAAGTTAAAGAATTTGGCGTCGAAGATATTCGCGAAATACTTCCGCTAAACAACAACATAGTAACTTGGATAAACGTCGTGGGTATTCACGATAACGAACAGGTTAAAGAAATAGGCGCGCTTTTAGATATTCACTCTCTTACGGTAGAAGACATATTAAACACATCGCAATATCCGAAAATGGAAGATTACGACGATTATTTATTTTTTATAACGAAAATGCTTTATTACAAAGGCGAAGAAATAACAAGCGAGCAGGTAAGTTTGATTTTGGGCAAAAATTTTGTTCTCACTTTTCAAGAAAATAAGGCGGATATTTTTAATCACGTTCATCGCAGAATACGCAAAAAAAAGGGAAGAATTTTTAGAAGCGGCGAAGATTATCTCGCGTATCAGTTAATAGATTCCGTTTTGGAAAATTACGTTTTGATTACGGAAAAAATAAGCGATAAAATAGAAGACCTTGAAGACGCGCTCGAAGAAGAAGAAAACGGGCAGGATTTCGTAAAAGAAATAAGACAGTTAAAGCGCGTATTGAATGATTTTCGTAAAATTATTCGTCCTACAAACGAATTTATTCTTCAAATAAACGCGCTCGACACCGACCTTATAAAAGAACCGACCGAGCCGTTTTTTAAGGATTTGTTAGATATTACGGTTCGTTCCAATTCGGCGATAGAAAGTTGCAAAGATATGCTTTCGGATAATTTGCAGATTTACAATTTGGATTTGAGCAATCGTTTTAACGGCATATTGAAGGTTTTGACCGTGTTTTCCGTGATATTTATTCCGTTAAACTTTATCGCTTCGTCTTACGGAATGAATTTTGTGCATTTGCCGGGACTTGAATACGAATACGGTCATTGGATTACTTTCTCTATAATGATTTTGGTGGCGGTTTCTATGATATTTTATTTCAAAAAAGAGCGATGGATTTAAGAAAATATTGAAAAATTTAATTTTTTCGATAAATTTGTCGCCATAACTATATAGAAATATAATATTTTATTGGGTGAAAAAAAAGGTTTCACAAAGGAATAAATTATGGAATTTAACACAAAAATGATTAAAAGCATAAACAATACCAGTCGCAGATTTTGGATTGTTCTCGTTGGCATTGCCGTTGTCCTTTGCGTACTTGGGATTTATTTGTCTATAAGATTGGAACGTCTTAACGTAAACGTAGACGCGGAGGTTACAAGAATTACCGAACTTGAAGCCAAAATCGATTCTTTGCGAACAAAAATGGCGAAAGAAACGGAAAGAGCCGAATTATTTATAGAATTATATAAAAATTGTTTAGGCGAAGAATTGCCGACAGAAAAAAAAGAATCGACCGATTACGATTGATGTTGATAGTTATTTTTATTTTTGCGCTTTTTGGCGCTTGTTTCGCGCAAGAAAACGTTTCCACAAAAGAAGCGGGCGCTTATCAAAGAAAATCCGTCGCGTTTTTGGATTTTACCGTTAGCAAAAACGAAAATATTCCCGAACAATGGGAAAAAGAATTTGCGAACGCTCTGCAAAATTCCGTCCGATTAAGCAGATTCGATTACAACAATCTTCCAAAAAATATTGCCGATAAATTTAACGCGCTTCCGCCGTCGTTTTCCATTGAAGAACGACTGAACGCCGCGGTTGTTCCGTTGGTTTTGGCGGCGGTCGACGCGCAAAAAGAAGTTCGCGCGTTAGAATTACTTTCGCAGCAGCAAAAAAATTCTTTTATTACCGATATAGCGAAAGAATCGGGAATTACCGAAGCCGAACTCAACGCGGTTATGAACGCGGCGTATATTTTTGCGCCGATATATTCAGGATATTCGGACACGTCTTACATTGAAACATACAGAGAAACATATTATTATAAAGACGATTCGGGAAATATGGTAAGAGGTTATAGACAAGTTTCGAGAAATGTGTATCAATTAAATTTAGACGGCGGCGGATATTGGTGGAAAATAGAAAATGCAGGCGAAAAACCTGCCGTTAAAATTATTGCCCGAATAGAAAGAACAAGTTCGGGAACGTCGTATCCTGATTCTACATATTCGTCGGGATACAAACAAGCGGCTTTTCGCAGAGCGTTAAGCGGCATAGCCGACGACGTTAAAAACGCGACTATGGACATTTCCGACTTTCAATATTCGGGGCAAATTTTACATAAAAATATAAGAAACGTAATAATTTCAATAGGAAAAAACGAACAAATAGTCGTCGATGATAAATTTCGCGTTTACGAATCAATAGAAGACGCAAACGGAAATATTGTCGAAAAAAAACGCGGATGGATTATGATAAAAAAAGTCGGCGAAAAAGCGCGCGGACTCGACTACACTCAATCGAAAGCGCAAATTATTTCGGGAATGCCATATATGGGCGCGGTCGTTAGAGAAATGCCGCATTTTCCGTTTGACGTTTATATGGGATTTTCAAAATCGCCGTTTAGCATAGACAACAAAAAACAAAACGAAAGTCAGCGCGTATTCGACGAACATTACAATGAATTAAAAAACGATTATATAAAGATAAATAAAAAAGAAGACACGTTAGATTTGGAATTTGAAAATAAAAAGAACGAGTTAAAAGACAAATATCTTTACGATATTCAGGGGCTAAAATTTTCCAATATGTACGGACCCGAATTAAATTTTCGTCAAAACATATCGCGCTCGGCAAAAGGGGAGAGCGGTTCGCAGTGGTGGGTTAATATCGGCGCAAAATTTTTATTTGGCGACGCCGGCGGCACGCTTCGTTACAATCCGTATATGAGAAAAGACGATTGGGGTTTTTATCCCGACGACAAAAAAATAGAATACGAAATAGACGGCGCATTTGCTTTTGAAGGAGATATTTCTTTTACGAAAAAAATATACATAAGACGTTTGGCTATTGCTCCCGAACTCGGTTTTGGCATAATGGGAATAGGACTTTCTTTGCAGGAACTTGACGAATATGGACATAAAAAAGATTCGCAGATATTATACGATGTTAAGGTTTCGCAATATTCGCTTGGACTTACGACAAATTTGGGAGTGGAAATTGCGATTACGCCGTTTTTTAATTTAGGCGGCTCTTTTGGTTATAATTTATTTACGCGAGGAAGCGATAGTTGGAAGACAAGTTGGCGCAACAAAGGCAACACGGTAGACACTACATTTGATAACGAAGGAAATGTGTTCGAAATAAAATCGAGCGAAGAAAAATATCAAGACGGACCGAGCGTCAAAAGCGGCGATAAATTGCAAACAAATGGAATTATTTATACCGCGTATGTTTCATTTACCATTCCGCATAACTCTAATAGTAATAGAAGGAAAGATTTTGCAAACGATTGAGAAAACGTTAAATTTTTGTTTTTATAAAATTTGTTTATGTTTTTGTCGTTTGACAAATATTATTTTAGTGGCGAATAATTGGTTATTTGTAATAAAAATTAAAAGGAAGGTCTTTGTATGAAAAAGGCAATTTTGTTATTTTTTGTTTGCGCTGTGGCGCTATTTGCGGCAAAAAACGCAAGTAATTTACCGGTGTCGAGAGAGGCATCTTTGGTAGAACAGTATTCTTCGTCGGAAGTTTCGCTTAAAGCGACGGGTTTTGGAAAAAAACCTGAAAACGCGAGAGAAGATTTGAAAAAAGCGGCGATTTGGTTTACGCTTTATAACGGTACCGACCCGCTTTTAAACAGCGAACAGGCAAAAACCGCGTTTGAAGCGATTCAGGAAAGTTTTTTCGGCAGTGCCTCAAATTACATCACATTTGAAGCCACATCTACAATCTCTTCTATAAAAGCGAAAGTAAACGGCGTGCAAGGATTTAAAGTAACGAAAAACGTTCGCGTAAATCAGGCGGCTATCAGAACCGAATTGGAAAACAAAGGCGTTTTGCTTTCTAAAGACGCATTATCGAGCAAAGTCGGCGGACTTCCGTTTCTTATGGTAATTCCCGAAACGCCGCAGGGGCAAACTCCGCTTGACGTTTTTAACACAAATCCTTTGGCAAGACAAGCGGCTGGCGTTATAGAAAGTTATTTGACCGCTAAAAAATACGACGTCGTGGTTCCGAGAGCGGCGGAACAGTTAAACGATTTGGCAAGCATTCAGGCGGAACTCAAAGGCGCGGATACCGATATTTCGTATCAGTTGTCTTTGGCTTTGGGAGCGGACGTTTATATCACGTTTTCGGGAAGCGTAGAAAACAATAAGGCGACAGTCGTCGTAAAAGCGTTTGAAACCACGACGGCGCGACTTTTGGGAACCGAAACGGGATATTCGCAACCGCGTCCGGGAGCGTCGGCTCAAGCGTTGGTAGAAGAAGCGATTAACCCCGCAATAGCGGCTGTTCTTTCGAGAATTACAAGTTATTGGCAGGACGATATTAAACGCGGTTCGCAATATAAAATTATTTTTAACGTAGTAGGAAGTTTTGCGGGAAGACAACTTCAAGATATGCAATTTGCCGTATCCGAAGCGATTGAAGATATGTTTTCGTCGTTTAAGGAAAATATTGTCACCGACCAAACGATGGATTTTGTAGTTTGGGCGAAAAACGAAGAATATTCGCGCGCCAGCAGCATTCACAGAGACCTTGCGAAACGACTTTCCGACGTAACAAACGTTACGAGAATAAATTTGAATCGCAAACTTATTATTTTGGGCTTGGATAATCCCTAACAGTTATGCTTGCCGTTACCGCCGAAAACGACAATTTGTCAAAAATTTGTGAAAAATCGCTACATTCTCTCTGTAAAAAAGTATATTACGGAGAGAATGTTGATAAAAACCGTCTTGTCGATTTGATTTTTTGCACGGAAGACACAATAAAATCGCTAAATCGCGATTATCGAAAAAAAGACGCGATTACCGACGTTTTGTCGTTTCGTTTTGACGATTCCGATTATTTGGGCGAGATATATATTTGCGTTTCTCGCGCCGACGAACAGAGAAAAGAATACGGGCTTACTCTCGACGAAGAAGCGCAAAGATTATTCATTCACGGCTTGTTTCATCTTTTAGGATTCGACCACGAAACCGAAGACGAGCGCATAGCAATGGAGCGTTGCGAAAAAAAATATGTTGATTTTGAAAAGGAGTGATTTTTGTTCCCTTGCGACTTACACCTGTTATATTTGGTAGTTGCCGCAGTAGTTGACTGCGCTTATATTTCTCTTTTGTCTTCAACTAAAATCGTATTTGGACAATTAGAGCATTACAAAAACACTTTAAGCGACAACAGAATTTTGTATATCGCGGACAAAGTGGAAAAAATTCTTGAAAACAGAACCGTGCTTTCCATAATTATTTCTTTTGCAAAAACGTCGGCGGTGGCTGTTTTGGGAATTTTGTTTTATTTTATCGCGGATATAATATTGTCCGAACCCGAATATTTTTGGTGGCGATTTTTATCTTCGGCGTTGTGCGCGTCGATTGCGGCGGGAATTTTATGTTATTGCGTTCCTCGCGCTTTCGCCTTAAAATACGCCGAAAAATTACTTATGCCGATTTACTTTTTTTACAATATAAACCGATGGATTTTAGCGCCCGTCGGCTCAATTATGTATTTCACGCAAAATTCGCTGTTAAAAATAATGAAATACGACGGAAAATACAAGTTTTTGAGCGAAAAAGAGTTTAACAAATTAACCGAAAATTTTGATTCCGAATACGGCTTGGAAAAAGAAGAAAAAGAAATGATTCGCAATATTTTTGAGTTTGGCGACACTTCCGCAAAAGAAATTATGGTGCCGAGAATCGACGTCATTGGAATTTCGGTAAATTCCACGCTAAAAGAAACGTTAGACCACGCGAGCGTAAACGGACATTCGCGCATTCCCGTTTATGAAGACAGCGTGGACTCGATAGTCGGAATTTTATACGTTAAAGACCTTGTAAAATGGGTTTCGGAAAACGGTTCTTCAAACGATAAAAACTGGTCGCTGCGAAAATTATTTAGAGAGCCCTATTACATTCCCGCAGGCAAACCGCTTAACGACCTTATGGAAGATATGAAGAAAAAACGCAATCACATTGCCGTCGTCGTCGACGAATATGGCGGAACGGCGGGGATAGTTACAATGGAAGACATAATTGAAGAAATTGTCGGCGACATAGACGACGAATACGACGAGCAAAATTCTTCGGTAACTCAAATTGACGAGCGAACATTTTTGGCAGACCCGCATATAGAATTGGACGATTTAGCCGAAAAAACTCCCGTGCGTTTCGATTACGGCGAAGACAAAGGATACAATACTTTGGGCGGACTTTTTTATCACGAACACGGAAGCGTGCCGACCGAAGGAACCGAACTTGTTTTTAAGGGAATTACGCTAAAAATCACCAAAATGGACGCGCAAAGAATCGAAGAAATTCAAATAACAATTCCCGAAGCGGGCGACAATTCCGAAATTGACAGTCGCCTGAACGCGGACGGTTGATGGTTTGTTACGCATTAACAAGTATCTTGCGGAATGCGGCGTCGGTTCGCGAAGACAATGCGACGAACTTATTGCGCTTGGAGTCGTTTTTGTAAATGGCGAAAAAGCGCAAATCGGCTTGAAAATCGACAAAGAAAAAGATAAAATATTAGTCGACGGAAAAGAAATTTCGCATAGTTTTCAAAAAAGATATTATTTGTACCATAAAACCAAAGGAACCATTGTAAGCAGAAGCGACGAAAACGGGCGGGCGACAATTTACGACGCGTTGAAAAAACTTAAAGTTGAAAATTGCGAAAATTTAAAATATGTCGGACGGCTTGATTTTAATTCCGAAGGTTTGCTTTTATTGACAAACGACGGCGATTTGGCGTTTGCTCTGACTCATCCGAAATTTCACGTAAAAAAAGTGTATTTTGTGAAAATTAAAAGAGAATTAAGTCAAGCGGAAATGAAAAAAATCGTAGAAATTGGCGTCGCGTCGCAAGGCGAAATTCTTAAAGCGGGAGCGATAAGATTTAAGTATAAAGACGGCGAAAATTTTTGCTATGAAATGGACTTATACGAAGGGAAAAACCGTCAGGTTCGGCGAATTTTTGAAGCGTTGGGCGAAGAGGTAATTCAATTAAAACGTTTGCAATTTGCGACGTTAAAACTTAACGATTTAAGTTACGGAAAAATTAGAGAATTGTCGCAAAAAGAAGTTGAAGAATTGAAAAAACGCTACGCGAAAACTCAAGAGGCATTGCCGAATATGCTTATATCCCTTTAATATCTTTTTCCGTTATGGTCAATAATTCTTCTTTCGTTAAATCTCTATTGCCAACGAGTCGATTATTTTGATTTTTGATTATTTTTTCAAATATATTTCTAACTTCTCTGCCGTTGCCGAAATAAGCGTCTTTATTGTTATAAATATTCAAAAATCTTTCATCATCACTATTACAATAAAAATACTATCCGCCATAAATAAAAACTCTACTTATCAAAAACTAAGCGGAAGCCCAAGCTGAGGTTGCTGTTAGACGGGTTGTAGTAGAAGCGGTACGCTACTCGGCAGTACTGCTCGCCGCTGAGCCAATCGCCGCCGCGCCAAACGCGGTTGCCGCCCGTACTAGGACCCGTAGGATTTGTTACTGCACTGCTACTATACTCACCGTACCAATCATTACACCACTCCCATACGTTTCCACTCATATCGTATATGCCAAGTTCGTTTGGTTG
>JGI24698J34947_10000252_pt1 | contig 22585 bp, 24 predicted proteins | sample TergutMp193P3_FD_34947 | JGI IMG/M metagenome (IMG submission 34947) | reverse complement strand
TGTAAAAACATTTTCCGCAATTCCCCGCCGTAGAGACCCGTAGGGGCTCGGAGGCGGACTCCTGCGGAGTTTTTACAGCAGGGCTGCCGGCACAGGCGCAAGGGCAAAAGGCGGCGTAAGTATTGACAGGAAATTACCCGTCAATATATAATGCTTCCGTTATTACTGAAACGGAGTTTTGCTTGGATAAGGCCGTTATATTTGAGGAAATTAAAAAACGGTTGATCTCTGAGTTTGAGATTGACGCTGAAACAATCGCCCTTGATAAAAACTTATCGGATGATTTGGGTTTGGATTCACTGGACGCGGTTGATTTATTAAATTATTTAAGAGATCACATAGGGGAAAGGTTCGATCCGGCCCTGTTCAAGAACGCCCGCACGGTGCAGGACGTGGTTGATTTAGTCTATCCCCTGTGGAAATAAATCCCTGACTTCCCCGGCGCTTAACTGCCGGTAGACCGGTTTCGCGCTGTCCGTAAAATCTACCTCAAAAAATTCTTCGTCATAAAAGGACAGTTTTGAATTGGTATCCGGGTTGCATTCAACGTAGACAATCCCGCCTGAGTCAAGGCCCCTGCTGAGGCAGATCTGCTGCGCCAGTGTCTTTCCGGCGGCGGTAACCGAAGTTCCCGGATTATCCTGATAGAGTTCGGTAACGATTACGACTGTTTTTTCCTTCCTGATGATTTTCAGTCCGCAGCGCGACGGTATGTCCCACTGGCCATTGAAATTGAAAATCTCATCGTAGTATTTTTCAGGTACGCGCATTATGACTTTTTATATCCCTGCCGAAAGATTTATGAATCAGCCGCCTGCTGCGTGGACGGTAGGTTCCGTCGTCCATCTCGCGGCTGACCACGGCGTAAAGCAGGCGAAACATCTTTTCTTCCTGTGATTCATCCTGATAAAAGGCTTTCCACGCGTAATCGTAAAGTTCCTGCAGACGCCGCGCGCTTATATTTTTCGGGGTAAAAACCACCTGCCCCGCGTTGTAATGATCCCAGTCCCGGTCAAAAATGCGCCCCTGCCTCTCAAGATCGTCCCATGCCTTGGTGTGCGGAAAGGGGGTCATTACGGTGAATTCCGCCAAATCCAGTTTGATTTCAAGCAAAAAGTCGATGAGCTTCTTAATGTCGTCCTCGGTCTGATTATCCAGACCCAGCAGAATCGTACCCTCCACGCCTATACCGTGGTCGTGATAACGTTTCACCCGTTCCTTTATGTAGTCAGATGTATCGTAAATTGCCTGATACACATACCATGCCCCGGCTTGGGAAGCAAGTTCCAGCACTTCCGGGTCGTCCTCAATGGTGTGGCTGATCCACTTCTTTTTAAGGGGAATCATCTCCCGGAACAGATTCATTTCCCATTTTTTATCCTGTGCCAGAGAATTGTCCACGATAAAGAGCCGGTTGTTGTCAATCCCCGCAAGTTCTTCGATTACCTTGTCCAGCGGTCTTGGGCGGAAAGAGCGGCCTCCCAGATAGGAAACAGCGCAAGGGTAACAGCTAAAACGACAGCCGCGGGAGGCGTGGAAAAGGTCAACCATTTGTACTCCCTTGTGGTTGTACAGTTCGCGTTTGTAAAGATCGCGTCTGGCCGGGCCGGCCGCCCCGATTGGCGGCAGATGTGGCATAAAATTGTAAACCTTTTGAAGGCGGCCTTTTTTCCAGTCGGCGATGACCTGTTCCATGCGGGTTTCCGCCTCACCCAAAAACACCGAGTCCGCGTGTTCGACGGTTTCCTCCGCGTGCAGCATTGCGGCGATACCGCCAAAAATTACCTGCTTCCCCCGGCGGCGGTACTCGTCGGCGATAGCCCAGCCGCGCTTTATCTGGGTACTGAGCATCATGGAAACAGCCACCAAATCGCAGTCTTCGTCAAAGTCAAGGTTTTGGACATTTTCATCGGTAAAGGTTATTTCTATACCGGCGGGCAGGGCCGCGGCAAACACCACCGGCCCGTGTGGAGGCAGATTAAAAGTAGTCTGCCCCGGCAGTTTATTCCATCGCGGATAGATCAGTTTCAGCTTCATGTACGGTTGAATTCAACTACTAACACACCTGTTTCTGTCTGTCAAGTTTCCCGTACGCCTAAGTGAAAAATATACTTGCGCTTCATCATCAAAATAGTTTATGATGTTTTACCTAAGGAATGAAACTGATGGACAATCTAAAATTGCAAATAAAAGAACTGATAATCAGAGCTCTTGAGCTTGAGGATATCAAACCGGAAAATATCGTTGATTCAGAGCCGCTATTTGGTGAAGGTTTGGGGCTTGATTCCATAGACGCTCTGGAGCTGGGAGTAGCGCTGAAAAAGAAGTTCGGCGTCAAATTCTCCGCGGAAAACGCCGACAACAGGAAACATTTTGCATCGGTGGACGCTTTGGCGGCATATATAGAAACAGCAGGAGGAACCGCATGACCCGTGAAGATATTTTTAAAAAAATGCAGGATATACTGGCCGATGAATTCGAAATTGACAGGGATACCATTACTCCCGGCGCGATGCTTTACAACGATTTGGAACTGGATTCTATTGACGCGGTAGATCTCCTTGTAAAAATGAAGGAATTTATACCCGGAAAGATAGATCCGGAAATGTTTAAAAAAGCGGTTACCATCCAGGATGTTGTAGAGATACTCTATCCACTGGTTCAAAAAGTTTAAGTGGCTTCCGGTTTAAAAAAAATATCAAAGGTTCTCTTTTTTACCGTAGCGGCTCTTTATCCGGCGTTTATCTACTATTTCCTCGTAATCCGAAAAATTCCACTGCGGCTGTTTTCTCTTTTTATCATTGCCTTTGCCCTTTTTGCCTTTATCGCCGGAACATCGCGCAGCAAGGATAAGCCTAAAGGGATTTCTCTTTTCCGCAATTCGCTGATTCTTTTGGGGCTGGGAATTTTATGCCTTGTTACCAATTCCAGGGTCATTCTGAAATTCTATCCCCTGCTGATGAACGTTCTGTTTCTCGCGGCGTTTGGCGTTACCTGTTTTTTTCCCCCAAGTATGGTTTTCCGTTTCGCGATGATGCAGGATAAATCCATTAAAGGTTCCCTTGGAGAAAAAAAAGTTGAAGCCTACTGCCGCAAAGTAACCATAGCGTGGTGCGTTTTTTTTATTTTTAACGGAAGCATGGCCGCATGGACTATTTATTCAGGTTCCGACGTATTTTGGTCTTTATACAACGGCGGGATTTCATATATATTTATAGGTACCTTTTTTGTTGGGGAATTCATAATCAGGAAGATGGTGCAAAAAAAGATGCCCAAGGCCGTTCCGCTTTCGCAAGTTAAAAACAATTCCCGCGACCTTTCCACAGTGCTGTGTTACGAAGGCGTATACGGTGAATCGAAGTACAAAACATGGGGTGATTTTCTTGAGGGGACCGCGTTACTGCGCGGTAAGATTGAGGCGGCGGGTAGTGAAAAATGGCTTCTGCATTGCGAAGACTGCTGGTACTTCCTCCTCGCCCTCACGGCTCTGCTTCAGTGCGGGAAACAGATTCTTCTGAGCGCGAACGCAAGTCCCGCCTACATCGCGGAAATTCGCGATATGGGTTGTCACGGCGGCGTACCCTTCCTAACCGATCAGGTTTTTCCCGAAGGTGAAAGAGCGGAAAATACTTTCAACATTTCCGCGCTGTTAAACGAGTGCCGCCAAACGGGAGATAAGACTAAAGAAAGCCCTGCTATTATCGCGGATGAAACGTCAATCGTTATGTATACGTCGGGAAGCACCGGAAAGCCAAAGGAAGTAAAACAGCGGCTTACGGAATTTGAAAATGACAACCGCTTTGTGCTTTCCAAATGGGGCGAGGAATTTCTTAAACGCAAGGTATGTTCTACCGTAAGCCAGCATCACATTTACGGTTTTTTATACTCGATACTTCTGCCGTTTACCGCCGGGGTTCCATTCAGGAGAAAAAGAATAGAGTTCCCCGAAGAACTGGAAAAACTCACCGATACGCAGTACATGATCATTACGGTTCCGGCTTTTTTGAAGCGGGCTGTTGAAATAGAAAATAACTCCTGTCTTTGCCTTAAATCTCCGTGGATATTCACATCCGGCGGCGCTCTTGATCCTGATACGGCGCGAAAAACAAATGAGATTTTCGGCTTCTGGCCTGTGGAAGTATACGGCAGTACGGAAACCTCCGGCATCGCGTGGAGGCAGTCCGTCAACGGCCTTGAATGGACGCCGTTTGACAACGCGCAGTTAAGCAAAAATCAGGACGGCTGCCTTGTTATACGATCACCGTATATCAAGGACCCGGCCGGCTTTGAAACAGCCGACATGGCGGAAATCCTTGAAGACGGACGTTTCCTTCTCAAGGGACGCATTGATTCAGTTGTAAAAATCGAGGAAAAACGTATCTCCCTGCCGGAAGTGGAAAACCGCATTTTACAGTCCGGCCTTGCCTCGGACGCATGCGTGATTTCCATGCAAGACGCATCTGGCACTGACAACGTCAGTATCAGAGGACGCCAGTACCTTGCCGCCGCCGTTATTTTAAATGACGATGGGAAAGCGCGTTTTTCAGGACTTGAAAAATTCGAAATAAACAAATTCTGGAGGGAGTACCTGCTTCAATATTTTGAAAACATGGTGATTCCCAAAAAATGGCGTTACCTTCAGGCGCTGCCGTTAGACGCTCAGGGTAAAAAAAAGAGAGACGATATCAAACTTCTTTTTTCAGGTGAAAAAAGGACAGATGGAACAGGCGGTTTTGACAGCCTGGACAGTGAAACGGTAATTGAAAAAAACGGGAATTCCGTCAGTCTGGAATTTTCCATACCGGCATCCAGCCCGTACTTTACCGGCCATTTTCCCGGCTTCCCCATTCTTCCGGCAGTGGCTCAGATGGAACTGGTAATCCGTTTCGCGTCACGGCATCTGGGAACCGGCGTCGGACTTTCGCAAATCAAACGGATAAAATTTACAAATCTTGTCCGGCCGCGCACACCCATACTGTTAAAGCTGGAAAAAAATGAAAACACGCTTTCCTTTAACTTAAGTTCCCCGGAAGGTGAAAAAGTCTATTCTACGGGAACAGTTATTCTGGGGAATTAGTGAAACAGGGTTTTCTTGTTCCAGTGTACAGACACGGTAAAACCGCCTGCTCCATAGCGGAACACCTTGCGGCGTTTGGCCTGCAGGTAATTTTAGTGGACGACGGAAACGAAGAAGAAATTAAAACCATGCTTTCCGAATGCGCCGCCAAGACTCAGGGAGTTGCGCTTGTGAGGCTGGAAAAAAATACGGGCAAAGGCGGAGCCGTTATCAAAGGTCTTGAAAAGGCGGCGGAATTAGGACTGACGCACGCGCTCCAGATAGACGCCGACGGTCAGCACGATACGTCTTTGATTCCGTTTTTTCTTGAAGAATCCTCAAGGCATCCTGACATGATCATCTGCGGGCTTCCCGAATTCGACGAAACCGCCCCGATGAGCAGGATAAAGGGACGGAAGATTACAACTTTCTGGGCCGCTGTGGTTACGCTTTCCACAGAGATAAAGGACGCGCTCTGCGGTTTCAGGGTATACCCCGTGGATGAAACATTGCGCATAACAAGAACCGCTTTCCTTGACAGGCGCATGGGCTTTGACCCGGAAATTCTGGTGCGTCTTTACTGGAACAGGGTGTTTCCGTCATTTCACCCAATAAAGGTAAGCTATCCCAAAGACGGGGTTTCCAGTTTCCGCGTAGTCAGGGATAATATCGGCATAAGCTGTATGTTCAGCCGGCTGTTCATTGGTATGCTGTTTCGTTTACCGCTGTTTATTATCCGAAAAATAAAGTACAGGAAAGAGAGATGAAAAAAGTAAAAAATATCATAATTCCATGCGGAGTTTCTGGAAGCTACTGTAAAAAACAGCCTTTTCAGTGGTATAATTTTTTTGATTTTTGGCAGAAAAGGGGCTGAATATGGGAGAAAAGCAGGATAACGGACCGTACGATATTTTTTCGGAAACGGAAATTACCGTTGAATTTTTCGATTGCGATCCCATGAAAGTTGTATGGCATGGAAATTATTTGAATTACTTTGAAATCGGCCGCCGCATTCTTCTGGAAAAAATAGGCTACGATTATAGCGACATGGAAAAATCAGGTTACGCTTTTCCGGTAATCAAAGCCTCCGCAAAATACCTGAATTCTCTCCGTTTCAAAGACAGGGCGCGTATAAAGGCTGTTTTAACAGAATTCGAAAACCGTCTTGATATTAAATACGAAATCCGCAACGCACAAACAGGAGTTGTTACAACCAGGGGATCAACTACCCAGATGGCATTCAATATGAGGACTAACGAATCCTGTTTTGTATGCCCGCAAATTTTAATCGACAGGGTTGAAGCCGTTATCAGGGGAAAAGAGCGATGAAATACATTGCCGCCGCGTGGCTGCTTTTTCTTTTTACAGGATTGGCGCAGGCTCAAGCGCAGGATGTATTCCGCTACCCATTGGGGCCGCAGACAGAAAACACTTTCAGGGCGACCTGTTCAAATCTTGCCGAACATCCTTTTATTCGCGGGAACTTTGAACAGGAAAAAACTTTAAGCCGCTTTAACAGCGTTCTTAAGTCTTCTGGCAATTTTATTATTGCCGCGAAAATGGGGATGGTATGGGACACCGCAAAGCCATTTCCCTCTACCCTTGCGCTTGGCAAAGATTACCTTATCCAGTCAAGACCCGGCGGACAAAAAAACGTTCTGAGCGCCCAGGGAAACGAAACTTTTTTGCGCATGGCGCAGGTTATTGACGCGGTATTTTCGGGTAACGCGCAGGAGCTTGTCAACAGTTTTGAAGTCTACTTTTCCGGCAGCGCCGCCGTCTGGGAAATCGGGCTTTCTCCGCTGGAGAGCGCCATAAGTTCTTTCGCGGAAAGGATCGTCATAAAGGGGGACGCGGCCATCAGGTCTATTCAGATATACGAACAGAACGGCGATACCATAAAATACATATTGTCAAACCACAGTTATCCGGCGGAACTGGATATCAATGAAAAAGCCTTTTTTTCTCTTCCCTGAAACGGCGGCTTACAGGGAGCTTTTTCTGTGGCTTCTTGTCCACCTTGCCGTTCCCCTGCTTCTTTTGTTTTCCGTCTTTTTCGCCGGGCCGTTACGTGTAAACACTTCGCTTTTTGATATGCTTCCACGCTCAAGCCAATCTAGGGCGGTGATGGAAGCGGATACGATCCTTGGGGAAAGAAGCGGCAGAGAGATCGTTATCCTTGCCGCGGCGCCTGATTTTGAAAAGGCGAAAGAAGGGGCGGCCCTGTTTTACGCGGAATTTGAACATTCCCCTGATTTTGAACAGATTTCCCTTTATTTTGATTCCGAAGTAATAACCGCCTTCGCAAGGTATCTTTTCGATTACCGCTTTGTCATCGCCGGAAACGAAACGCTGGCCCTGCTGGAAAACGGAAGAGTCGGGGAAATAGCGGAAGATTCGCTTGCCTCGGTGTTTGGCGCGTTTAATTTTTTTCCGCTGGATAATATTGACAAAGACCCCTTCCTTCTTACGGAAAGGCGGGCGGGAGAATTTCTGTCGTCTTCCCTGTTTTCCGCCGGGAATATGACGCTGAAAGAAAACGTTCTGGCCGCCGCTGAAGACGGCGCATGGTATGTACTGTTGCGCCTAACAATAGCGCCTGACGCGGTTTCCCTTCGGGCAGGCAGGAATGTGACGGGAAAAATCTATGCCGCGGCGCGTGCAGTCAAAGAATCCGCGCCCGGCCTTGAATTTTATTTTTCGGGGATTCCTTTTCACAGTTACGAAAGTTCTTCCGGCGCGCAAAAGGAAATTTCTATAATCAGTACCGTCACGATAGTTATAATTTTGCTCATGTTTTTATACGTGTTTCGATCTCCGCTGCCTGTTTTTTCCTCAATTCTGGCAATCGGAATTTCTCTGGGGCTTGCCACAGCGGCAGCGCTGCTTGTTTTCAGGGAAATCCACATCATCACCTTTGTCTTTGGCACCACTCTTATCGGAACCTGCGTTGATTATTCGGTTCATTTTTTTGTTCACTGGAAGGGAAATCCCGCCCTGAAAAGCGGCGCGGAAATTCGTTCCCATATATTTAAAAGCATAATAATGAGTTTTATCTCTACGGAAATTTGTTTTTTTGTTTTTCTTCTCGCGCCGTTTCCCATTTTAAAACAATTCGCTGTTTTTTCCATGGCGGGGCTTTTAAGTTCCTTCCTCACATTTTTCTGCATTTATCCGCGCTTAAAAATGCCTGTGGAAGAAAAAAGGCAATTTAAACTTTTTTCAGGTAAAATTTTTCTCCTTGTAAAAAACCTGTCCATGCCGCCGGCTGCGAGGGCGGCTGTTTATGCCGGTTTGGTAACTGTTGTTCTTGCGTTTCTTGTTTTCAACTCTTCGCATGTAAAGATTGAGAACGACATTTCCTCTCTTTATACGATGTCACCTTCATTGCTGGAAGGGGAGACGCGGACTGCCCAAGTTTTGGATTACGGTTCCCCCGGCTGGTATTTTATTATTTCTGGATCAAATCTACAGGAAACTCTTGAACACGAGGAAAACCTTGTTACGCGTCTTGAGGAAGAAAAAGCGCGCGGAAACCTTGAGTCATATCTGGGAACCACGCTCTTTGTCCCTTCAATAAAGAGTCAGAAAAAAACCTACGAGGCAATGAAAGCTTTGCTCCCCCTTGTTCCGGCCCAGTTTGAATACCTCGGTTTTCCTTCGCGTTACGCGCAGGAATTTGAAAAGGAATTTGCCGCCGCCGCGCAAAGGTACTGCCTCCCCGAAGACGCTCCTTCCTATACCGGCATTTCAAATCTATGGATGGGAGAACGCGGCGGAAGCTGTTATTCCTGCGTCATTCCCATGAAACCAGCGGATGAAAACATTTTTAGATCAATTGCCGAAGAGTTCGACTATGTGCATTTTGTAAACAAAGCGAAAGATATTGGCCGCGATCTGGACACCCTTACAAGAACCATGCTTTTTTTCTTTCTTGCCGCCTATATTGCCGTATCTGTAATAATCTGTTTTGTTTATTCATGGAAGGACAGTTTAAAGATATGCGCGGTTCCGCTTTTCCTTGTCGCGGCAGTTATGGCTGTACTGGCTGCCAACCGGATTCCTCTGGGCTTTTTTTCAATCGCGGCTCTTGTTCTGGTCTTTGGCCTCGGCATGGACTACATTTTTTACATGACCGCAAGAAAACATGAAAGAGAGGGAAATATCACGCTCCTCGGAGTGGTTCTGGCTTTTTTAACTACAATCCTTTCTTTTGGCGCTTTAGCCTTAAGCAGTTTTATGCCTGTTCATATTTTCGGCCTTACCGTTTCCGCAGGGCTGGGAGCAGCCTTTATTTCCGCTGTTATTTTACAGGCGAGAAAAGGTTAAAAAACAGGATTCTCCCGCAAGTCCAATGTCGTTTGACATAATCAATAAACCTATGTAAAATAACACACTGGAGTTGTTCGGAAACTGCGTACCGCAGGTATGATGTTTTTGAACAACTTCATTATTTTTCAATTACGGGTGATTTTCTGGGCTGTAAAAAAAGGAACATATTATTTTCTCTTTTACTTGCGAGTGTTTCGCTCTCCTGCTGTTCCTGCGCGACAAAGGCTTCCACGGGGGAAAACAGGCCTATTGCCCTGCCCCATGCGTGGTTGACTGACAGTTCAAAATATATTTTATTGTCTCCTGAAAGCATTGAAAATCCCATGAACAGTTATCAGCTTGTATCCGCCTCTTACGGAGGCAGGGATTATGTTCTCAACGCATGGGTAAGGGCTGATAAAACGGGAATGGATATGACACTGATGAACGAGCTTGGAGTAAATATGGGAGAATTATCCTATAGCGGCAGCGCTGTATCTTTCTCGTCAGCGGTGTTTCCGTCCGCCGCAGCTGGGTATATTGCGGCCGATTTTCAACTCTGCTTCTACGATACCCTTGCGCTTGGCAAAGCTCTGAAAAACTGCGGCCTTTCGCTTGAAGATACGGGAACTGTCCGCCGGGTTCTTCAGGGGAAAAAGGTTATTATAGAAATTGAAAAGGACAGGAATATTGTTAAATTTGTAAATCATCTGCGGGGTTACGCTTATACTCTGGAAGGCGATTTCCAGTGAAAAAGAACGTCTATCTGTCCGCTCCCGGCCTTGTTTGCTGCGCTGGACTTAACGGTAATGAATTATATGAGTCCTGCCTAACAGGGTATCAGGGCGGACTTGCGGCACATGAACTATCCGGCCGTTACGGAAAATTTCCCGTAGGGCTTATCCGGGAGGAACTGCCGGAAGCGGTTTTTCCCCAACCGTCAAAATACTCAAGCAGCGCCAGAATTTTCCGTATCGTTAACGCCGCTCTGGAACAACTGTGGCCTGCCGTTGAAAAAGCCCTTTCCAAATACGGACATGAAAAAATAGGAATCTGCTACGGCTCCTGCGACAACGGCTCGGAGGCTTCTCTCATGGCTCATAACGCGTTATTCGAAAATAACGCCTTTCCTGAAGATTACAGCCTCCGTTTTCAAAGCGCCTCTTTCCCCGCGCAGATTATCTCCGGCAAATTCGGAATTACAGGTCCTGTCTTTACCGTCGCTACCGCCTGCGCGTCAGGGGCAAGCGCAATAATGCGGGGAGCGGAACTGATACGCTCCGGTTTTTGCGGCGCGGTTATCGCCGGAGGCGCGGATATTGTTTCGCGGACCGTTTTTTCAGGGTTCCGCGCTTTGGAGGCGGTTTCAGACAGCTTGAGCAATCCGTTCAGTAAAAACCGCAAGGGGATCAACCTCGGCGAAGGAGCGGCTTTTTTTCTTCTCGATTCGCAGGAAATATCCGCTGTTGAGTTTTTGGGAGCCGGTGAAAGCGCCGACGCCTTTCACATGACTTCTCCGGGGCCGGACGGCGCGGGTCCCGCAAGCGCAATGAAGGCCGCGCTCCTTGATGCCGGAATAAAAAGCAAACAGATTGACTATGTAAATCTCCACGGTACCGGCACTGAGCTTAACGACAGGGCCGAGGGCTTGGCAATGAAAGCGGTATTTGATACGGCTCCCCCCGCAAGTTCCACCAAGCCAATCACCGGCCACACTCTGGGCGCCGCCGGAGCGCTGGAAGCTGCAATCTGCTGGATGGTACTGACCGAAAAAAGGGGACTTCCTGTACATTGCTGGGACGGAGTCAGAGACGAGGAAATTCCATTTTTACCCGGCGGTTCGTGCCGGCAGGCGCCATCGATCTGCATGAGCAACAGTTTTGCCTTCGGCGGATGCAACGTCAGCCTGATCATGGGAAGGAACGCATAATGATTGAAAACGAAGAACTGCTCTCCATCGTACCGCACAGGGAAAGAATGTTGCTCTTGAACGGGGTCAAATGGTATAATCTGGAAGAACGGAGCGTTGAGGCGGAATACCGTATCACGGAGGATTGTCTTTTTTACGATCCTGCCGCGGACGGCGTTCCCGCATGGGTTGGCTTTGAATTTATTGCGCAGGCAATTTCCGCGCTTACAGGTATATATAACCGTGAAAATGGAATACCGCCCAGAGTTGGTTTTGTTCTGGGAGTTTCTCAGGTACGGATGGAGATTCCATTTTATAAAACCGGAAGCGTTATATCAATAAAAGCCAAGCAGTTTGAACGCCTTGATTTTCTGTATATTTTTAAGGGAGAAATTTTTTTGGATGACAAAAAGGTCCTTGAGGGAAAAATAACTGTTATGGATGTGGACGATGAAAAAGCCCAGGCCATGAAAGAGGAAGGCAATTTGTGAGCGAAAAGAAAGTTCTCGTTACCGGGGCAAGCGGCGGCATAGGCCGGGCAATAGCGCTTGCCGCGGCCGAAGCCGGATATCAGATAACGGCCCACTATAACAGGGGAAAAGAAGCCGCCGAATCCCTTGAAAAGGAAATACTCCAAAAAGGCGGCAAAATAGAATTGATCCAATTTGACGTTTCAAACAGGGAAGAATGCCGCGAAAAACTTGATAAGTGGACGGAAAAGAACGGCGCCTTCTGGGGAATTATCAGCAACGCGGGAGTCTGTGCAGATAACGCGTTTCCTGCTTTAAGCGGAGATGAATGGGATCTGGTTCTCCGCACGGACCTCGACAGTTTTTTCAACGTACTGCATCCCCTTATAATGCCCGTCTGCCGCAGAAAGGAAGGCCGGATCATCACCATTTCGTCCATGTCGGGAATTTTAGGAAACCGGGGTCAGGTAAATTACAGCGCCGCCAAGGCCGGTATCATCGGGGCAACCAAGGCTCTGGCTGTGGAACTTGCCAGCCGTTCAATTACGGTAAACTGCGTTGTTCCCGGAATCATTGAAACCGACATGATTAAAGACGTGCCGCTTGACAAGGCGCTGCCGCTTATCCCGATGGGACGAACCGGAAAACCGGAGGAAGTGGCGGCTCTGGCGGTGTTTCTTCTTTCCGAAGCGGCCTCATACATAACACGGCAGGTAATTCCTGTAAACGGGGGAATGGCATAATGAAAAAACGAGTGGTCATAACAGGCGGCGCGGTAGTCAGCGCCTTGGGTAACGAATGGCCGGATATATTCAAGGCTCTAAAGGCCGGAAAAAACTGTGTCTGCTACATGAAAGAATGGGAAAGATACGCGGGCATGAATACTATGCTGGCGGCTCCTATAGATTTCACCATGTCCGATTATCCCCGAAAAAAGACCCGAGGTCTTGGCAGAGTCGGCCAGCTTGCCCTTGTCTCCGCGGACAAGGCGCTGGCAAACGCGGGTATTAGCGCGGATGACGCGGAACTGAAAAACGGCCGCTGCGGCATTGCCTACGGATCTTCCATGGGCAGTATCGCGTCCCTTCTGGATTTCTACAGTATGCTCATTCTGGACGACGTAAAAAAAATAACGGCAACTACATACATAAAGGCGATGCCCCAAACCTGCGCCGCGAATATCGGCGTTTTTCTGGGCCTTACCGGAAGGATCATTACAACTAACACAGCCTGCACCTCCAGTAGTCAGGCCATAGGCTTTGCCTTTGAGACCATACAGCAGGGCGTTCAGGATATTATGCTGGCGGGAGGAGCCGAAGAACTGAGTCCGGCGGACGCCGCCGTTTTCGATACCCTTTTTGCCGCCAGCTCCAAAAACGACAGCCCCGGCAAAACTCCCGCCGCCTACGATAAAAACCGCGACGGTCTTGTAGTCGGCGAAGGAGCCGGAACCCTTGTCATTGAAGAATATGAACACGCCAAAAAACGGGGAGCGAACATCATCGCCGAAATTGCAGGTTTTGGAACCAATACCGATGGTATGCACATAACACAGCCCAACCGCGTTACTCAGAGCATCGTCATGAAGATGGCCCTTGAAAGTGCGGGGCTGGATCAGGCGGCCATAGGTTATGTGAATACGCACGGAACGGCCACCAGCACGGGCGATATAGCCGAAAGCTGGGCTACCGCGGATGTTTTTAAGAGGCCAATTCCCGTAAGCACTCTAAAGAATTATATCGGCCACACACTGGGGGCCTGCGGCGCCATTGAAGCGTGGATTTCAATAAACATGATGAAGGAAAAATGGTTCTGCCCGAATCTTAACCTTGAGGAGCTTGATCCTGACTGCGGGCCGCTTGATTATATTACCGGAAACGGCCGGGAAATTGACACCGAATACATCATGTCCAATAATTTTGCCTTTGGCGGAATTAATACTTCGCTTATTTTCAGGAACATGTCGTGAATCAGAAAATACTGGAAATTGGCGGAGACAGACTCACCATAGAAAATCTTGCGGCGGCGGCAAAAAAGCAGATAACGGCAAAGCTGTGCCGCAACGCCGAATTTGAGTCGAAGATAGAAGCGGGAGCCGCCTTTCTTGAACAGGCGCTTGAAAAGCACAGCGGAATTTACGGCGTTACAACAGGTTACGGCGCTTCCTGTACGGAGCAGGTAAAACCCGAACAGTACTGCGAGTTGCCGGTTAATTTAACCCGTTACCACGGCTGCGGCATGGGCGAGTATTTCGACAGTGAAACGGTCAGGGCGCTGATGATAATCAGGCTCAACACTCTGGCGCAGGGCTTTTCCGCAGTCAGCATGGAACTGCTGCGCTATATTGATTTTTTTATAGAGCATGACATTCTGCCCCTTGTTCCGCAGGAAGGCTCCGTAGGCGCTTCGGGAGATCTTACCCCTCTTTCATACATGGCCGGCGCGCTTATCGGGGAACGGCTGGTAATGTATCAGGGAAAGGCGCGTCCTTCCGCCGAAGTACTCGCCGAATTGGGAAAGCGCCCCTATCAATTCCGTCCCAAGGAAGCCATCGCCATAATGAACGGAACGGCGGTAATGAACGCGGCCGCCGCCCTTGCGTTTTCCGATGCCGAATATCTGGCGGACCTTGCCTGCCGCATCAGCGCGATGAATTCTATCGCCATAAAGGGAAACGCGTATCACTTTAACAGGCGGCTCTTTGAACTTAAGCCCCATCCGGGACAGTCGCTTGCGGCTGAAAAAATACGAACGGCCCTGCCCGCGGAAAATCAGGGTACGCCATCGGCTCCCGCGCAGATTCAGGACTTCTATTCGATTCGCTGCGCTCCCCATGTGATAGGCGTGTTTTACGATATGCGCGATACTCTGCGCGAATTTATCGAAACAGAGATGAACAGCGCCAATGACAATCCCCTTGTTGACCCTGAAACGCAATCGGTGTACCACGGCGGCCACTTTTACGGCGGCCACATTTGTTTTGCGATGGATTCGCTTAAAAATATAACCGCCAATATTGCCGACCTTATAGACAGGCAGCTTGCCCTGCTTGTCGATGTCAATTACAACCGCGGGCTTCCCTCAAATCTGACCGGAACGCGCGGCAGTATTTCCGTTAATCACGGATTTAAAGCCGTGCAGATCGCGGCTTCCGCGTGGACCGCCGAGGCTTTAAAAAACACCATGCCGGCAAGCGTTTTTTCGCGCTCCACCGAATGTCACAATCAGGACAAGGTGAGCATGGGGACAATCGCCGCACGCGACTGCGTGCGTGTCAACAAACTGACCGCTCAGGTAATAGCCGCCGCGCTGCTTGCGGCTTTTCAGGCCCTTGACCTCAGGCTGAAAAATGGCGAACTTACGCCGCATGATCTTGGGCAGACAGAAAAAACGTACAATGAAATCGCCGGTTTTTTCAAACCGCTTGAGGATGACCGTCCGCTTGAAGACGATTTACGCAAAGCATTGGCATTGATAGAGGAACGGCATTTTAATCTGTAAAACCGCAATCGCCAAAACTTGATCCGGCAATCAGGGAAAATTATCCTTTTAATTTATCAAGTATTTTTACTACAAATTTAACCAGAGATGATTCCATTCTTTTAGTTACTTTCTTCAATGATTTTACGATCTGAATACGCTGCGGACAACGCTTCTCACATTCGCCGCATTGTTTGCAATTACCTGCCGAATAATTTATTTGGGGACTATTTACTCCGGTGCTTGTCATATATTGCTGAACGCCTGCGTACATACCAACAGTATATGAAACATTATACGCCAAAAAACAGCCGGGAATATTAACATTGTGCGGACAAGGCATGCAATAATTACAACCGGTGCAGGGTATTTTATAATAAGCGTTGAATATTTTTATCACCGATTCAAATGCCGCATTTTCTTCTTTAGCCAGCATATCATGAGCGGAATTATTCGCCGTTTTTATATTTTCTTCCAGCTGTGAATCTGAGTTCATGCCGGATAAGACAAGGGTAACTTCCTTTTGATTCCAAAGCCATCTTAACGCCCATGCCGCTGGTGTTAATGTACTGTTTACAGATTTAAAAACTTCAACCGCTTTTTTTGGCAATCCGGCCGCAAGCTTCCCGCCCAACAGAGGTTCCATCACAAAAACAGAAAGCCCTTTTTCAGACGCCCTTTTTAATCCGGCCATTCCCGCCTGATAATTTATATTGATATAATTGTACTGTATCTGGCAAAAATCCCATTCGCAAACTTCCAGCAATTGAAAAAATTCACTTTGCTTTCCATGAAAAGAAAACCCGATGTTTTTTATCTGGCCTTTATTTTTTTTATCTTCAATCCACCTTTCAATGCCGATTTCACAAAGGTTTTTCCATAATACCGTATCGGAAAGATTATGCAGTAAATAATAATCAATGAAATCCGTTTGCAGCCTGTCAAGCTGGGTATTAAAAAAACTGTTAAAATCCCTGTATTTTCTGAATTGTACCAGCGGAAGTTTTGTCGCGAGAAATATTTTATCACGTAAATTGTTCTTTTTAATAATTTGTCCCAAAATCTCCTCGCTGCCGCCATAGGTAAAAGCGGTATCAAAATAATTGACGCCATTTTGAACGGCATTTAATATCATGCGCTCTGTTTTGTCTATATCTATCTGGTTTATATTTTTTTTGGGAAACCGCATGCATCCAAATCCAAGTATTGACAGATTATTCCCCGATTTTTTATCCGTACAATAGCGCATATCTGTATCTCCTTAAATGCATGTATTTTATATAAAATGATTTATTTTTTCAATGGCACGTAATGACTCAAAGGCACAATCCATTTGCGGCCTGATTTTTTATGAGGCAGCGCGCGGCATTGACAGATGACTTTATCATTGCCATACTGGAGACGGTTGTTATGATTGAGGAAACTTACATAACCCGCCTTTCCGCGTGGGCGCCCGGAATAGGGGGTCTGACTTTATCAAGTTACGGCGAATGGGATGAATGGGCTCAGGGCAGACGGAGCATATTAACCGAAGAAAAAGCCCCTGAACTTGCCTATACAAACGCCACATTCCGCCGGCGCTTAAGCCAGATTTCAAAAATGGTCATACAGGTTATCCACGATCTTCTGCCTTTGGGTGAAGACACTAAAATACTTTTCTTCTCTTTTCGGGGGGAGCTTTCAAGAGAATATCAGCTTTTCAAGGCATTAAAGGAAGAAGGAGAGGTAAGCCCTGCGGCTTTTTCCCTTTCCGGCTTTAACACTCCGGTAGCGCTGGCTTCAATAGCCTTTGGGTTAAAAGGGGGATACTCGGCGGTTTATCCGGTAAACAACTCTTTTTTTACGTGCGTTAAAACCGCGGAGGCAATGCTCCATTCCGGTATAACGAAAGATCTTGTTTTGGTATACGCGGATGAAAATGTACCGCCTGAATGCGGACGTTTTTTTAAGGAATATCCCGCGCCCGCGGCATTCGCTCTTCTTTTATCCAGAAATTCCTTAGGGGTGTCTCTTTCATCACTTAAAGGAGAAGAGGATGATCCGCTTGTTTTTCTGAAGCGGCTTCTCCTGTGCGGAAAACTTCATGGTTCCGTCAACAGCGTTACGGGAAACGCTGATTAACTTAATTCAGGATTTTAGTCCGCGGGGCTGTTTCCCAAAATCAAACTGACATTGCATCCGCCAAAACCAAAACTATTACTCATGCAGATCGATGGCGCCGCGTTGACAGTATGCTCTTGATCGGAACTGCCGATTGGGGAAAAGGGTACGTCTTCGTCCTTGACGCCGTCCCAGCAATGTACGGGGAGGCCTCTTTTTTCTTCCAATACCATCCAGCAAATTGCAGCTTCCAACGCGCCCGCGGCGCCAAGAGTATGCCCCATGATCGGTTTTGTGGAACTTGCGGGTACAATCCCGCCAAATACTGTTTTCATGGCGAGGGCTTCGGCTTTGTCGTTAAGGACAGTTCCCGTACCATGACAGTTAACATACCCGACTTGTTCACTGCTTATCCCCGCATCAAGGAGCGCGGCCTTCATTGCCTTTATCGGGCCGGCTCCGTCTGTTCCGGGCGTTGTCATGTGATAGGCATCGACGCTTTCCCCCGCGCCTAAAAGTTCCACGCCGGAATTTTTTTCCGATTCAAGCAGGAAAAAAGCGGCTCCTTCGCCCAGATTGATCCCTTTCCGGTTTTTGCTGAACGGATTTGACAGACTGTCTGACAATGCCTCCAGCGAGTGAAACCCCGCGAAAACAATTCCGGTAACAACATCCGCGCCTCCGGCAATAACCGCGTCGCAATGACCGGCCTGTATCAGTTCCGCTCCCCGCATAATGGCGTTTGCCCCGGAAGCGCAGGCGGTAGCGACCGTAAATGCCGGGCCGCAAATGCCAAACTTGCGCGCGATAAATTCCGCAGAAAATGACGCGCTCTGGAAAAGGCTGTAATTTTCGAATATATTCTGAGCAAGAAAAACAGCTTCGGAACCGATGTCGCAGGAGCCCAGACAAACTCCGATTCTGTTGGGGCCGTATTGAGCGATAGCTTTTTCAACGACGGACGTTAGTTGATCCAGAGCCGCGTTAATAATGCGGATAATTTTAATTTTTCCAGCATAAGTTAACGGCTGCGGTAAATTAACTTCGGGTATATCCGCACAGATAAGCCCGACGGGAAATTGCTTGCCGGTCCCTGACAATTCATGCATTACAAGTCCGCCCTGATAACCGGACAGACAGGACTCATACAGCTCATTTCTATTTAATCCGGCGCAGCAAACAAGAGCCGGCGCGGACAGATATATCTTTTTTTTCATGCTTTACGGTTGCGACCCTTCCTGCCAAAAATCAAAAAAATTATACCATTGAAACGGCTGTTTTTTGCAGTACTTTTCCAGAAGCTCCGCGAAAGATTCAACCAACAGGGAGCACTTCTTTAGTCTTTCATTTCGGGGGCAGTCAAAAGAGAGAGGGCTTTTATGTATATGCATATCATATTTCGGTCTTATTGACAGATCCCCCCGGCGCAGACCGAATAAATAATAAACAGGCGCGTTCATCAGAGATGCCAGATAAAAAATCCCATAAGGAAACGGCGCCTCCTTTCCAAAGAAATGGCTCATAATATTTTTCCCATTTATGGACGTTCTGTCTCCCGTAACCAATATCAGTCCTCCGGCGGCAATTCTTTCCTGAAGAAGAACCGCGGTATGGGAACCAATCTCATCGGCAGAAATAATGTCCAGATTTGACTGCGGATTCAGTTCATTAAACATGCGGCTAAAATGCGGGTTTACTTTCATATCCAGAATCGTAGTAGCCTGAATTTTTCGGGACACTCCTGTCCGGCCCAGATTCAAAAGCCCCCACAGCAACATCGCGTTTCCCAAATGAGAAAATAAAAGAAAAGCCCCTTTCCCTTCTTCAAGCTGCCTGATAAGTTCGCCCATATCATCATCCTGAAAATAAATATCATTAAAAAAAACCTTGCCGCCCCATGACTGTATTTTTTCCACAAAGGAAAGCGCAAAAGAGATGATATGCCTTAATGGGCCAAAACGGGATCGGCATTTTTTCGCAAGCATGGGATCTTCAATAAAGGGCGCGATTTTTTGCAAAAAACGGCTTGATTCGGTTCTCCCTCTTTTTGAAAAAAGAAAATACATAAAACCGACCGGAAACGCTATGATACGCAGAATAACTACCGGAAAAAACCTGAATAAAATAATAAGAAGTTTTAACTGCCAATACCCTGCCGCCTGTTCTTTATGTTGGGACCAGTGCAGGGGAGTTTCTTCTGTTTTTTTCATTTGATAGTTTCCCCTTTATAATGATGTACTTATGACCCCTCTTTTGCCGGAAACAAAAAGGCCGAATATTCATTTGTCAGAGCCCGTACTGCGGCGGGCGTGGAGAGGTTCCTGTATTTTTCAGGGCTTATTTCCGTTCCCATGCCGACACGATAGACATAACGCTCATTTGGATTAAAGCCTGTCCACGGATCTTTTTTGCCAAGGCCGAATTTATCCGTGCCGCCTATATGGACAGGCACAATATTACAGCCGCAGGCCATGGCAATACGGGCGGCTCCCTTCTTGATAATTACCTTGCCCGTCCGGGGTGTTCTGGTTCCTTCAGGAAAGATAATAAGGCAGTTTCCCTTATTCAGGGATTCGGTACAGGTTCGCAAGAGGTTTTCAAAATCAAGAGAATTGAGAATGTAAAGTTGGCGTACTACTCCCCTTAGGATGCTGTGGTTAAGATAGGCGTTTACTATACAGTCCGCGTTGGGGATCAATGAAAGAAGCATAACCACATCAAGAAGAGACGGATGATTGACAACTACGATCTTTGACGAAAGATTCCGGTAGCTTTCACGGTTATCGGCTTCCAAGTCTACTATTCCAAGAGTATGCATAAGGGAAACAAAGAAACCCATGGACGCTGAAACAAACCGTCTTATGTTTTTCTGAAACCGCTCCCTTGGATGAATGAAAAGACGCATGGGCGGAATAACAATTATTGCCAGAATCAGAGAACTCAAGCCAAAGTAGAAAAAGGAAAACCACTTTGCCAGAACCCTGTAAGCGTAGAGCGCCTTGTTTGATACCACAGGAAGGCCGACAGGCATCTCAGGAGGAAACATGGATTTCTCCGCGAAGAAGGAGCCGCTTTAGAAAATCAAGCGGGTTGTCCTCATCCATTTTAAGAAGTGAAACAGGAACAGAGAGTGGCCGCGGCGTTTTGGACAAAAGAAGGCCGAAGGCCGCCGGAACAGGACATTCACGGGAAAAAACCCCGTATTCAGGCGGCGCCTGTTCGTCCGCGTAGGCAACAACAATTTCGTCCGCTACGCCGCAAAACAGCGCCGCCTGCGCCGCCTTAAGACACGCGGCAAATGAATCTCCTGCCGGATAGAGCGCCGAGTATCCGCCTTTAAGTTCAAGGGCCATGGAAGCCAGCGCCACGGGCGCGTTAAAAACCGAAAGTGAAAAAGCCGCCGGACTTAAATCATTTTCTTCTATCAGCATTTTGTTGATCTGATACTGTCTTGAAAGTTCTCCCCGGAAAGAGAAAAAAAATATTTTCGCGTCCTCTGCCAGCGGCAGAAGATCATGGACAACCTGTATGGTCATCTTTGAAATCTGGCTTAACCGCCTGCGGAACATGGAATCGGTAAAGGTAATTTCAGGGCCCTTCGCGTCACAAGATATATTTCGTCCGCCGCAAGCCCATTGATCCCATTCGCCTGAATTTTCTATTCCGGGCGCCCACGCGGAAATGCGGACAATGTAGGATTCTCCGCCGCTCATGACCTGCTCCGGCAGCGAAGAAGCGAATAATCGTTGGAACCCAGATTGTGCCGCGCTTGCACAATTTCAAACCCGGCGCTTTCTATTGTCTTTGTGAATTCTCCGCAGCTGTACATCTTGCTGTTTCCATTTGCCATACAGGTAAAATAAAGGGAAGTGGCCTGTAGTGAAAAAGAAGCGGCTTCAAAACGCTGCATGTCCCAAAAAGGTTCAAGAATGAAAACATCCGCGGCAGGGCTTACAGAGGAACGCACTTTTCCCAAAATGCGGATAATTTCTTCAGGTGAAAAACAGTCCAGAAACTGACTCATCCAGATAATATCCGCTCCATCCGGAATAGAGGTTTTTTCATCAAGGACATCGCAGGCAAAAGTTTTGATTCTGCCTGAAAAGCCGGCCAGCTTTATTTCCTGTTCGGCTGCCGCAATCTGTCCCGGAAGATCTACAATTAATACTTCCACATTGGGATCGTAGCGGCAGCAGCAAACAGCCCATTTTGCGGTGTTTCCGCCTATGTCGATGATCTTTTTCGGGCCGCCTGAAAAAACAATGGGAAGCGCTTCCTCAAAACAAATACCGGAATAAAAATGATCAAAGGCGAACCAGCTCTTTTTTACCCGTTCCGGTAGAGACGAAAGGACTTCATAAATTGTTTTATCTTCGCGGCCAAAGACCTCAAGCCCAAGAGGTTTTCCGGCCTTCACCGACCGCATAAGTTCGAAAGCTCCCTTGTAACACACGTCGTTTACAAAATTGAAATTCACTTTGGTCATTTCGTCTTCCAAAAGAAACCATCCCGTCTTTCCCAAAACAAACCTTGTTTCCCCGTCTTCGGGCAGCGCTTTAACTATATTCATGCCAAGGGCGATCTCCAAAAGAACCTTTGCGCCATAACGGGAGATACCGGCTTTNNCTGCCGCCTCGTCAAGCGTGAGNCCTTTTTCGCCGGAATCGGAAATACTTTTTAAAAGCCCCAATTCCAGAAGAGCCCTTACAGCCTGAAAAACAAGCGGGGCAAACGCAATTTTTTGAGCTTCGAATTTCGCGTCTACGGCTTTAATCCTGTCTTTTGTATATTTTTCGTTTTTATATTCTGCCATAACTCTTTTTTTGGAACAACTTCTCCAGTTTGGCATTTATAGACCGCGCTGTCAATCTAACTCGCGCGGACGTTGTGAGGGTAACGCCAAATATTTTCTAATGCAAATTCGACACTGTTTTTACTCGACATTTATTTAAATTCGGGTAATAATAAAACAATGACTGCGGCTAATTTCGATTCGGCGCTGGTACGGAAAACCGAACTTTTCTCCAGCCTCAGCCAAAATGAGATTGATTATGTCGTCTCGCGGTCAGGGACGCTGAACCTTCGCAAAGGCGCTCTTTTATTTTCTTCGGGTGAGAAGGCGAAGCATTTTTATATCCTGATGGAAGGAACCGTCCGCGTTTTCAAGCCGAATGACGGCGGCGGCGATGAAATGGCCCTGTATAATTCGGGCGATACCATCGGCGATTTTGACTTCGCGCGCGGCGCCGAATATGACGC
>JGI24698J34947_10000251_pt1 | contig 22586 bp, 23 predicted proteins | sample TergutMp193P3_FD_34947 | JGI IMG/M metagenome (IMG submission 34947) | reverse complement strand
TTATCTTAACGTCGGCAAGAGGCATAAAACTGATAGTATCGCGTCAATATGCGGCGGCGGTAAAACTAAAATTGGAGTCTTAAAATGAATGAAGAATTGAAAGAAGCACCTTTTTTTACGCAATTATTGAGAAATACCGGAGCCGTTTTCACCTCGACTGTTCTTACCTTATCTATTGCCGGTATGGTATTTACACGTCTCGAACCAAATTTACCGAAAGTGTGCTCTTTGTTTGCCCTTGCGCCGCTTGGACTAACCTATAATGCCGTTCTGCAAATAGCGGGGCTTTCCGCTATTATAGCGGTCATTTCCACATTTTTATTTTCAGAACGGTTTTTTTATAAGATGCGTTTCTTTTGGAGAATAAATCTTTTTCTGTTAATGGTAATGATCGTTGTTTCATCGTTTGCCGTTATTTTCAAATGGTTTCCCATGAATCAACCTGTTGTTTGGCTTCAATTTTTTATATCTACCTTTATCTTTTCCCTGTTAAGTATTGGGTTATCTCTCTTTAAACTTAAACTGGAAGGGAAAAAATACAACAGGCTGCTGGAAAGCTATAAAGCGCGGCACAATATAAATTAAGTAGAATTTCAGTTTCTTATTATTACATGTATTCAGAAAAAATAGCACATAACGTTTTTTAAAAAGCGCCTAATGTATAAAATTTGTCCTTTTCCGCTCGGTTATTGGGGGCGGCAGGGGGATTTCCTTCTTTCCGGCAGCCAGAGTCTTTATAAGCCACGCCATATTGCGCCCCTGAATCTCCATAATTTGCAAGCCCTCCAAATCTTCCAGCACTTCTTCCGCGTTATTTCCGTGGATAACGTCCCAGTAAACGCCCGGGGTGATTATCATTCTGGACAGGTTAAAATAATTGTTAAGTTGATGAAAAGTCGAGATGCCGCCGGTCCGCCTGAGGGAAACAACAACAGCGCCAACCTTGAATTTCATATCAGGCCCGGGGAAAAAAAGCCGGTCAAGAAAACTCTTGAATGTTCCCGCAACCCCGCCGTAGTAAACCGGACACCCAAGGATAACGCCGTCCGAAGTTTGCATTTTTTCAAAGGCTTCACTTACAATGCCGTCCTGGATTACGCAGCGTTTTAATTCCCGGCATTTATGGCAGTCCATGCAGCCGTGGATATTTTTGTCCCCGACATGGATCGTTTCCACCGTAATTCCTTCTTTTTCCAATTCCCCCTGCATTATGGAAATCCCCCTGGCGACAACTCCGCCATTATGCGGGCTTCCGTTAAAAGCGATTACTTTCATTACGCGCTCCTTCCCGGCTAATTTTTAATGAGCCAATGGTTATCAACACGATCAAACTGAGATGCGGCGAAGGTAATCTGACGCCCATCGTCGGCGCTTAGTTTGATCTGGCTTGTAACAAGGTTTACTTCGGCAACTTTCCAGGATTCGCTGTTGTGACTAACGCGCGTTCCCTCCTGGGGAAGATTGCGCTGCTGTTCACTGTAAAAACCGTATTCATAAAAGAGGCAGCACAGGAGCCGTCCGCAGGGGCCTGAGATTTTCACAGAGTTAAGGGAGAGTTTTTGATCTTTTGCCATTTTAATGGAAACAGGTTTTAATTTATCGGAAACACAGTGGCAGCAGTAACCTCTGCCGCAGACTCCAAGGCCGCCCATCACTCTGGCTTCATCGCGCACGCCGATTTGACGAAGTTCAATCCGCGTCTTGAATACGCTCACCAGATCTTTAACAAGTTCGCGGAAATCAACCCTGTTTTCAGCGGTGAAGAAAAAGAGTATCTTTGGTTCTTCCAGAAGATAATGAACAAGAACCAGTTTCATCTCCAGGTTGTGGTTTTCAATTTTTTGTTTGCAGATATCAAACGCTTCCTTTTCCAGTTGATGGTTCTTGCACGTTTTTTCCAAATCTTCGGGAGTCGCGGCGCGTACAATCCAGGCGATTTCTGAAACAGGCGGAAGCTTCCCGCTCACAGAGCCGATTACCTGCGCCAAATCGCGGCCATAACGGGTGGGCACTATAACCATAGTATTGGGATTCAGGTTATCTTCCCGGTAAACGGCAAGGAAGGTTTCGTGTGAATACAAAAGCCTTAACCTGTAAATGGGAGTATCCGGCGCGATGGATTCAATACCCGCGTCGGCCCCCGTAATTATATCGCGTTCCTGACGTTCGTCCTCAAAAGCCGCTATTTCATCGTCTTCAATATTTTCATATTCATAATCACTCATACAGCCACCACCTAATGTAACAAGTCTATCAAAAGACCGCGGATTTCCTCAAGGCGTGAAACCAGTTTAAGCTGATGAGACTGGTTTGTAAGAAGCATGGCTGCCAGATCTTCAAGTTTCTTGTCGATGACCATGATTTTGGTGTATGTTTTCTGGCTCATCGCGTCGGGAGTGCCGCGTGTCCCTGAAAAGCCGGGCTTCAAAAATTTGGGGATACCCTTTTCATGATCAACAGCAAAACTGTTTTGCACCACATAATTGATAAAACTGCGTACCGCCTGTTTGTAACGCATAATCTCATCGGGAAAGGGGCGGCTCAGCAAAGTGTCGCCCGCGCTGCGGACATCGTCCATCAGCAGATTGATTGTTTCTTCCGATACTGGAAGATCACGTAACGGACCAAGCTCATCCGCAGTCTTGCCGCGCAGATCGTCCATGAAACGGGAGAAATCGGTTTTTTCGCCCCGTACTCCTTTGGATTTTTTTTCGTCCGCCTTCTGGCGCACCTGCGAATACGCGGCGGGATTCATGTAGAAGGAAGTATCTGTGCTGTCTACTTTAGCCATTGATTCTATGGAAAACGGGCAGCGCCGATTTTATACCCTGCGCGTCCTGATACTCAGATATGGTCTTTGTCCAGCTTTCATCATTGGGGCATACCGTTATCCTTCCGTTGACAAAGCAGCCGTCATCCGCCTGAATACGGCGGGTTATAATATCGCCGATAATAATAGCCGTGGAATGAATGACAAGATGACCGTCCGCGATTATATTGCCCACTATCACCCCGCCTATGGTAATGTTTGTACCGGCTACATTACCCTTCATCCGCGCGCGCTCCCCGATCACTACCCTGCCCTTCGCCTTAAAATCGCCTCGGATACCGCCGTCTATGCGCGTAAAACCGCCGGCTTCTATATCGCCGGTAAGAATAGTGTTGGGACCAATTATCGTGTTAATTGAAAAATCGCTTTTATCGTTAGCCATTGGCTATCAGCGTCCTTGTCTTGCCATACTGGAACGAATGGTTATGTAACGATATGGATCTACAACGTCGGAACCGATGTGAACTTCATAATGAAGATGAGGGCCGGTGGAAATGCCTGTATCCCCGATATAGCCGATTACCTCATTCTGCTGAACATGCTGCCCGATTTTCACCCTGAAACTCTGCAAGTGCGCGTAACGGGTATAATAACCGTGCTTGTGCCTGATGATTATATAGTTGCCAAAGTCACTGGTGTAATCGACGGTTACCACCTGCCCGTCCGCGGTCGCTACAACGGGATCGCCCGAACGGCGGGTGGAAATATCAATGCCTCTGTGAATGTAATACTGTCCGTGAATGGGGTTTATGTTCGGACCAAAGAACATAGTAATGGTGCCGCCCCCGCCCCTGACCGGCCAGATGCTTGGAATTTCCGTAAGAAGGGCGCTCGTGGAATCAAGGAGATTGACAATCTCCTGAACTGGATCTATGGACTGGGAAAGAAACGCGGAAATACGGCGCATATCGTCAACTTCCCGCAATAAACCTTCAGGAGGTTCCGTTATTCCAAGAAACGAAGTTAAATCGCCCGTTGTACTTTGAGACATTGTACTGTTGTTGCTGATTCCAAGAGCCGAAAAAACATCAGTCATAACGCTTTCAAATTTACGCGCTTCCTTAACGAGCAGCGCGGCTTCATCCCGCAGTTGATCAAGCGAAGCCTGGGTATCCTTCAGCCGCCCGTCCTTGCTTGCCATAGCGTACATGTTGTTGCTGTACGAAGAGCCGTACCAGAATAACACGCCCAAGACTCCCGCCGCAACCATGAGAAAACAGAAAACCGAAAGCACAGATATATGGAGATTGTAGACTTTTTTTTCAGAATAAGGGACAAAAACTACCGTGTAACGCCGTGTGATGAACCTTCCAATGGCCCTTAAAATACCAAAAATGAACTTGGCTGTGACTACAGCCGCGTTCCCCACCTTACGGACAAACTTGTTTTCCAAGTGTTTATAATCATGTACCGATGACATTTAATCTCCCAAAGTTATCTTATCATAATACCAGACACTGAAAGATCTGTCAAATAAAAATTTAAAAAATCATACAGCGTCATATCCCGCCTTGATAGCCTCTATATTCATTGGAACGAACTGATGTTTGTCAGCGGGGAAGAATTTTTTCAAAATTCCCTCAATATCGTCCAAAACAAGGGCCCCTGTGAGTTTTGCCATGGCTCCAAGAGCCACCATATTCGCAAAACGGACATTGCCAATCCGTTCGGCAATGCCGGAAGCTTCAATTTTTGTAACTTTAAGGCCGCTCCGCCGCGGCTCCTCCTTAACAAGACTCGAATTTATCAGCATCAAACCTCCGTCTTTAACGATTTTCTCACAAAGAGGCAAAGAATCGGTGTTCATAACCAAGGTTGAGTCAGGCGTTGTAACAAGGGGGCTGGCGATTTCCTCATCGGAGATGATCACGCTGGCGCGGGCAATGCCGCCTCTTTTTTCCGCGCCGTAAAAGGGGAAGAACGTAACGTTTTTTCCCTCTTTCATGGCGAAATAAACCCAAAGCTGACCAAGGGAGACAATACCCTGCCCGCCGAATCCGGCAAAAAACGATTTTTCCGTCATTTGGCGCGCCCTTCCAGAGTGTTTTTTACCTCTCCCAGCGGGTATATGGGGAGCATGTTCTTTTCCAGCCATTCTACAGCCGCAAGCGGCTCCATCGCCCAGTTGGTCGGGCAGGGGGAAAGGACCTCCACCATTGTAAAGCCATCGCCCGCCATCTGCGCTTCAAACGCCTTTTTTATGTACTGACGGGTCTTGCGCACATTGGCGGCGTTGTTTACGGCGCCCCTGGCGATATAGCGGGTTCCTTCCAAAGTCGCCAGAAGTTCGCAAACCCTGATTGGATAGCCCATTCCGGCTTTGTCCGCATCCCGTCCGTTGGGAGCGGTGGTGGCTTTCTGACCAAGCAAAGTTGTGGGAGCCATCTGCCCGCCCGTCATGCCGTAAATCGCGTTATTTACAAAGATCGTCGTAAACTTTTCGGCGCGGTTGGCGGCGTGAATCATCTCAGCCGTCCCAATCGCAGCCATGTCCCCGTCGCCCTGATAGCAGATAACAAGGTGATCGGGATGAACCCTTTTGACACCGGTAGCGGCGGCGGGAGTTCTGCCGTGCGGCGGCTGGACTGAGTCAAAGTCAAAGTACAGATCCGCCCAAATTGCGCAGCCTACAGGATTGGTAATTATCGCCCTTTCCCTAAGTCCCATATCATCTATTATACTGGTGATTATCCTATGAATCACTCCATGACCGCAGCCGGCGCAGTACTTTGTCTGTACTTTCTTAAGACTTTCTGGATATCCGTATAATTTTTTCATTTTTTCAAGATTTCCCTTACTTTGGCAAATACTTCTTCTTCGGTGGGAATCACCCCGCCGGAATGGCTCAGAAGATGGATATCCGCTTTCGCGCCGGCGTTATAAGCGGAAAGCTTCACATCCTCAACTAACTGCCCAAGCGACATTTCCACGGTTAAAACCGGTTTGCCGCGGGAAGCGGCTTTGCCCAGGGCTTCGTACGGGAACGGCCACAGTGTGATTGGCCTGAAAAGACCGAGCTTTATGCCCTCCTTTTCGGCAAGCATCTTCGCTCCAAGACAGACCCTAGCGCAAGTGCCGTAAGCGACCAATACCAGATCCGCGTCAGCCCCGCAGTCGGCGACTGCCCCACAGTCGGCGACTGTCCCGCAGTCGGCGACTGCCCCGCAGTCGCACTCCTCATATCGAATTTCGGCATTTTTTACAGTTTCATAACGGTTAAAACGCTCCATAGTTCTGGACTCAAGCTCTTCGGGAACAAGGTAAATCGAGGTAATGTGCCGCGCTTCCCTTCCTGCCATGTTACCGACCGTCCAGTCCCGCTTCGGCGCTTCTTTTTCCACCGGCAGTTGGACAGCCTCCATCATTTGACCGATCATCCCGTCAGCGAGGATAATCGCGGGCATCCGGTATTTGTCGGCAAGATCGAACGCCAGATAGGTGAGATCGGCACATTCCTGCACGCTCTTGGGCGCCAGCACTATGCACTTATAATCGCCGTGACCGCCGCCGCGTGTTGACTGAAAATAGTCGCTCTGCGCCGGGGCAATGTTTCCAAGACCCGGCCCTCCCCGGTTGATATTGACGCACACAAGCGGGACATCGGCTCCCGCGGCGTATGACAGCCCTTCCTGTTTCAGGCTGATTCCCGGGCTGGAAGAGCTGGTCATCGCCCTGACTCCCGCGCAGGAAGCGCCGTAAACCATGTTGATAGCGGCAACTTCGCTCTCAGCCTGGACAAAAACCCGCCCGCGCTCAAGCATGTGCTTTGCCATGTACGCGATCAACTCGTTTTGGGGCGTAATCGGGTAGCCAAAATACGCGCCGCAGCCCGCCCTGATCGCGGCTTCAGCAATGGCGTCGTTTCCCTTCATTAAGACTTTTTCGCTCATTTAAACCTCAATATTGATGCGGCTGCATAGCCGCGCAGTAAAATCGAACATGAAACTTGTTTCATAAAACCTCATAAACCTCGATGCAGACATCGGGGCACACTTCGTAGCAGTTACCGCAGGCGATACATTTTTCAGCCTGCGCCGCTCTGGAAGGATACGAGCCTGACGAATTCAGTTCGGTATCGGCTTCCAGCGCTTTTACAGGGCATGCGCGTATACACAGCATACATCCCTTGCACAATTCACGGTCGATTAACACTTTTCCTTTTTTTGCCATGGAATTTCCTTTTAAAGATTAGAGTTGTTCGGAAACTTCAGTTTCAGAACAACTTCCATATCAAAACGCATTTTTGCAGGGCTGACTTTGGAAAAGTCAAGCCCGAACAAGTCAATTATACGTAAAAACCCGGTAAAAACCAAGGGTTAATTAATCGTCTTTATTATCTACGGTAATTTTCGAAAAAAACGATTTTTCTTGACTTGTTTTTTGACAATTCGTATTTTTTATAGTTTCGGGACGATCTTTTCGGGAGGGAAAAGATGAGAAATGAAATCAGTATTTTTGTTTCCTCCAAAGATGATGAAGAGTGTAAACACATACTTGCCCTCCTGTCGGAACAGGATGACTTCCATATTGCCGGCGTTGGAAAAGACGAATCGGGAACAATAATAAAATCGGAACGTTTAAAACCGGATGTCCTTATTCTGGATTTACAGTCGCCGGGATTGAGCGGAGAAGAACTTGCGCCAATCATACACAGAAGATCGCCGCAGACCGCGATTGTCATGCTGTGTGACAATGATGAGGAAAACTACGCGGGACTGGCGCTAAGGTCGGGGATTGCCGGATTTTTGCTGAAGGAAAAAGATACGGATAAACTGGTTCCGGTAATAAAAATTGTCTTTTACGGGGGCTATTATGTAAGCGCGCCGATTTTTATCAGGGTTCTCAACGCCATCAACTCCATGAACAGTTTTCAGGGGCGGACATTTGAGCAAAAAACAAGTCATCTGATTTTTTCCCCGGCGGAACGCGGCATTATTACAGATATTGCCCAGGGCTTTTCTGATGTTGAAATCGCCAAACACCTGAATTACAGTACCGGCACGATCAGGAATTTCGTAATGTCGATAAAACGTAAAACAAAACTGAAAAACCGCACGCAAATCGCGGTTTATTCGCTAATATACGGGTTAATCAATCTGGAACAGCTTGGATTTATCAAAAACAATGGACAGAAAATAAATGATGGAATACAATAAAACAAGGGTTAATACAAAACCTTGATGGAACCGGTTTACAAGGAGAAAAATATGCAAACGATATGCGGAATTGATCTTGGAACACAAAGCTGCAAGCTGGTGGTTTACGATTATGAAAAAAAAGCCATCATCGCGCAATCCCAGTCTCCGTTGGATATAATCGCCGAAAATAACGGAACCAGGGAACAAAAAACCGAATGGTACGATGAAGTCGTAAAAACCTGTTTTGACAAGATCGACAAAGGCATAAAGGAGACAATCGCCGCTATCGGCGTTTCAGGACAGCAGCACGGGTTTGTACCCCTGGATGAAAAGGGAAAGCCCGTCTACAATATCAAACTCTGGTGCGACACTTCCACAGCCGCCGAATGTGAAGAACTCACAAAGGCTGTCGGCAGCGAAAAAAAACTAATCGCCAAGGCGGGACTCCCAATGCGTCCGGGTTACACGGCTCCCAAGGTTCTGTGGCTGAAAAACCACAAACCTAAGGCATTCGCTAAACTGCGGCATGTCCTTCTCCCCCATAACTACATCAATTTTCTTTTAACAGGCGAATACTGGGCTGAATACGGCGACGCCTCAGGGACCGCCCTCTTCGATGTCCGTGAGCGTAAATGGGCACATTCCGTTTGCAAGCACATTTCCCCCGATCTGGAAAACTGGCTTCCACCGCTGACCTCTTCGGAAAAAACGGCGGGAAAGGTAAGCAAGGCGGCGGCGGAACTTTACGGCATCAAAGAAGGAACGCTTGTCTCTTCCGGCGGCGGAGACAATATGATGAGCGCAATCGGTACAGGCGCGGTGCGCGACGGTTTCCTTACAATGAGCCTTGGCACATCGGGCACTCTCTTCGGTTTTTCAAAAAAGCCGGTAATTGATCCGACTGGAAATCTGGCGGCGTTTTGTTCCTCCTCAGGAGGGTGGCTTCCGTTACTCTGCACAATGAACTGTACTGTGGCAAGCGAAGAATTCCGCGGCCTCATGGGGCTGGATGTAAAAGCATTTGACGCGGAAGCCGGTAAAGCCCCCATCGGCGCGGATGGAATAGTTATCCTGCCCTTCTTCAACGGCGAAAGAACTCCAAATCTGCCCAACGGCAGGGCGAGCGTAAACGGCATCACTGTCGGCAACTTCACGAAAGAAAACCTCGCGCGCTCCGCGCTGGAATCGGCTATCTTCGGGATGAGGATTGGCTTTGACGGCTTTAAGGAACTCGGTTTCAAACCTAAAGAGATCAGGCTGACAGGCGGCGGTTCAAAAAGCAAGCTCTGGCAAAACATTGTGGCTAACGTGATGAATCTGCCGGTGCGGATTCCCATTGGCTCGGAAGCCGCAGCTATGGGAGGCGCGATTCAAGCCCTGTGGTGCCTGCAAAGAAATTCCGGCACAGAGGCAAGGAAAATTTCAATTGAAGAACTGACAGACGCGCATGTAGAGTTGGGCGATACGATAAAACCGGACAAGAAGAGCGTTGAAAAGTATGTGAAGGCTTACGCTGTATATTCACGGTATCTTGGGGCTTTAAGCCCTCTATATAAATGAAATAAACGGAGGTTATCATGGCGGATTTTTACGTTGGAGAAAAAGAGTATTTTCCAAAAATTCAAAAAATTAAATACGAAGGGCCGAAGAGCGACAACCCGCTGGCGTTTAAGTATTATGACGCGGAAAAAAAGGTCGGTAAAAAGAAGATGAAGGATCATCTGCGTTTTGCCATTGCCTATTGGCACAGTTTCTGCGGCGACGGATCGGATCCGTTTGGAGCGGCTACCCACATTTTCCCATGGTCAGCTAACGCAAAGACGCCGATGGAAGCGGCGACAAAAAAAATGGACGCGGCCTTTGAATTTTTTACAAAGATAGGCGCGGAATTCTACGCGTTCCACGATCGTGACATGGCTCCAGAAGGCGCCAATCCGGCTGAAAGCGAAAAAAATCTCATGACGCTGGTTGCCAAGGCGAAGAAACTGCAAAGAGCCACCGGAGTAAAACTCCTTTGGGGAACGGCGAACTGTTTCACCAATCCGCGTTACATGAACGGCGCGGCGACCAATCCTGAATTCGGCGTTGTCGCCCTTGCAGCGACTCAGGTAAAAGCCGCTATTGACGCGACTATCGAACTCGGCGGACAGGGCTACACTTTCTGGGGCGGCAGGGAAGGCTACATGAGCATCCTGAACACAAACCTGAAAAAAGAAAAAGACAATATGGCGCGTTTCCTTACAATGGCGCGTAACTATGCCCGCAAGCAGGGTTTTAAGGGCGTATTCTACATCGAACCCAAACCGATGGAGCCGTCAAAACATCAATACGATTTTGATACTGAAACCGTTATCGGTTTTTTGCGCCACTACGGTCTTGACAAGGATTTCCGCATGAATATTGAAGCCAACCACGCGGAACTCGCGGGTCATGACTTTGTTCACGAACTTGAAACAGCCGCCTGCGCGGGTTTCTTCGGTTCGGTAGACGCCAACCGGGGAGATACAATGAACGGCTGGGATACGGATCAGTTCCCCATCAGTTACTACGAAACCGCCCTGGCAATGTACACCATCCTGAAAGTCGGCGGCTTTACCACAGGCGGACTTAACTTTGACGCGAAAATCCGCCGCAACTCGGTAGACCCGGCTGATCTCTTTATCGCCCACATAGGCGGCATGGACGCGTTCGCGGTCGGTCTTGAAGTCGCGCAGCGGATCATCAGCGACGGCGTTATTCCCAACTTTGTCAAGAAACGTTACGCGTCATTCAATACAGGCGACGGCGCGAAATTCTCCAATGGAGAGCTTACGCTTGAACAGCTTGCCAAGATTGGAACCACCGCTGGCTACGGAAAGGCCGGCATCACCAGCGGCAAACAGGAATATCTGGAAAACATTCTGAACAGTTATCTTTTTGGACTGTAAGCTGAAACTAGACTTGTTCGGGAACCCGGTTGGTTTCTGAACAACTGTGGGAATGATAAACCTCCGGCGCTTCGGCTCCGGAGGTTTTTTAGTCAAAATATCCCTTCATTTGAAGTGTGGAAAAATCACAGGGCAGATCGACAGGAGTGCCTGTTTTTTGGGATTTGTAAATAGCGAGGATTATTTCCAGCGCTTTTCTGCCGTCTTCGCCGGAAATCGCGGGTTTTCTGTCATTTTCGACAGCGTTAATAAAATCCTCAAAAAGCGGGATGTGCCCAAAACCATAAAGTGTGGGAGGATCATCTTCATTTTCACCTAACATTTTTTCTTCCGTATCTCCAACAAGATCCGCATCCGCGAAACGCCATGTTTCAGCTTTATTAACGGAAAGCCCGCCTATTACCACGGAACCCTTCTCTCCAAAGACAGAAAGCGTTTCATTCAGGTTCGTTGGGAATATACCGGCGCATCCTTCAATGATACCCAGCGCCCCGCTTTTAAACTCGACAATAGCGGCGCCGAAATCTTCCGCTTCAATGGGACGCAGAAAACGCCGGGTTTGCGCGTGTACTCTTGCCGCGTCTTCACCTAACATCCACTGCAGGAGATCGATTCCATGGATACACTGGTTCATCAATGTTCCTCCGTCCTGTTCCCATGTCCCGCGCCAGGGCGCTTCTTTATAATAGTCGTCATCCCTGCTCCAGCGGACCTGTACCATACCGTGAAAAATTTTTCCAAAACGCCCCGCTTCAACAGCGTCTCTCAACTTCCGCACCGGAGCGTTGAATCTGTTTTGAAAGCACACGCCAAGTTTACGGTTGTTTTTTTTCGCGGCAAGTATCATTTTATCAGCGTCCTTTACGGACAGAGCCATCGGTTTTTCGCAGATAACATGGCAGCCGGCTTCAAGACAGTTTACCGCGATTTCACAATGTTTTCCGGATTCTGTTGCGATACTGACAATATCGGGTCTCTGTTTGGACAACATCTCCCTGTAATCGGCGTACACCGCGATATTCGCGCCGGGAATTCTTTTTTTGTACTCGCTTTCTTTCTCCCGCGCACATTCCATTACGGGATCGCATAACGCGGTCAATGTTAATTTATCAGCATTGCCGGCAAAACCTTCAATGTGGTTAATTCCAACCCTGCCGCAGCCAATCAACGCTATTGTAAACATAACTACCCTCGATCGCCGTAATTTTTTTCTACCCAGCGTTGATACTCGCCTGAACGGATATTCTCAATCCACTGTGGATTCTCAAGATACCAGTCAACGGTGCGCTCAAGCCCCTCCTCAAAACTGACAGCCTGTTTCCAGCCAAGGCATGTCTTAATTTTTGAACAGTCTATCGCGTAACGGCGGTCGTGTCCGGGACGATCTTTGACAAATGTGATTGTATCGCGTACCGCGGCGGATTTAAGTTTTGCTTTTGCGCAGACAATTTCAATTAACACATTGAGGAGCTTTATGTTCTCCCATTCATTTTCGCCGCCTATATTGTACGTTTGTCCTGTTTCTCCGTTTCGCATAATGGTCCAAACAGCCGAATTGTGATCTTCAACAAACAGCCAGTCGCGGATATTTTTACCATCGCCGTAAACCGGCAGGCTTTTACCCTCCAGCATATTGAGGATCATCAGGGGGATGAGTTTCTCTGGAAACTGATAAGGACCGTAATTGTTTGAACAGTTGGAAAGGGTTACGGGAAGTCCGTAGGTGTGGCTGTAAGCCAGCGCCAGGTGATCGCTTGAAGCCTTGCTTGCCGAATAGGGAGAGCGCGGATCATAGGGCGTGGTCTCCGTAAAATAGCCGGTCTCCCCCAATGAGCCGAAAACCTCGTCAGTGCTGACGTGATGGAACAGCGTATCATTGCGCGGATTTCCGCCGTCCTTCCATGCGTTACGTGCAACATCAAGCAGGGTGAATGTTCCCATAACGTTTGTCTTTATAAAAGCCTCCGGTCCCAGAATGGAGCGGTCAACATGGCTCTCCGCTGCAAAATGTACGACAGTATCAATTTCGTATTTTTTAAAAAGAAGTTCAACAAGGGCGCGGTCGCAAATATCGCCATGTTCAAAAAAATAGCGGGCGTTTTCTCCCCGCGTAACGCCGTACTTTGCGTCAATATCCGCAAGACTCATCCGGTTGCCGGCGTAGGTAAGAGCGTCCAGATTGATGATTCTACCGGAAAAATTATCTGTTTTTTCAAGCAGGAAGCGGATAAAGTTGCAGCCAATAAAACCCGCGCCGCCTGTTACGAGAATATTTTTCAGCGTACGCATTTTTCAATTCCACCAGCAAGCGCGTCGCATACTATATCTACTTCTTCATCCGTCATATCAGGATACAGGGGCAATGTCAGTTCGTGAGCACAGACATATTCAGCTTTTGGCGTCCCGTTAATTTTATTTTTGTACGCGCTGAAATTTTGAATAGCCGGATAATGTATGCTTGTCTGGACTCCATCCTGCTTCATCGATTCGATGATTGCCGTTCTGTCCAATGAAGCGGAAAGAAGGACGGGCATTATGTGATAATTTGGCTTTCCCCGTGAAAAATTCCTGTAGGGAATTGAAACCTGCGGAATACCATCCAGCCGCTTGTAATAATGTTCCACAAGATTTTTCCGTTTGTTGTTCGCTTCTTCGAGTTTTCGCAGTTGAACAAGTCCAAGCGCGGAACTGATTTCATGAATACGGTAGTTTAAACCCGGCGACAGCACGTCGTAAGAAACCGCCCTTCCCTTATAACGGTCAAACGAAGGGACAGACATTCCGTGAGAGCGCAGTCCCCTCAATGCGGAAAACAGTTCCGCATTGCGCGTAACGACCATGCCGCCCTCGCCCGTGGAAATGTTCTTGTTGGAAAAAAAGCTGAAAGCGGACACATCGCCGAAAGTACCAAGCGGCTGTCCGTCGTTGCCTGCGCCAACGAAGTAGTCCGCTCCCGGAGTATGGGCGCAGTCTTCGATAAGGAGCAGATTGCGCCGCTTGCAAACAGAAACAATTCTCTCCATATCGCAGGCGAAACCGGCATAATGAACGATCATCACCGCTTTTGTTTTCGCGGTAATTCGCGCTTCAATGTCATTTGGATCCATCGACCAGTCTTCCATTGAGGAAATATCCGCCAGTACATTTTGAGCGCCGGCCATCAAAGTTACATTCTGATCGGCGATAAAAGTAAGAGAGGGGGTGATAATCTCATCGCCCGGCTTTATTCCACATGCCAGAAGAGCCATGTGCAGCGCGGCGGTCCCGCTTGCAACGGCAAGACATTGCGTATCATGACCCAGAAAATCACAAAAAGCGGCTTCAAAATCATGTGTTCTCTGGCTGATTGTAAGCCAGCCTGAATCGAGTACTTCCTTAACTGCCTGGTACTCCCTTTCGTCATAGTTAATTTTATGGAGTTGTACGCGCCACATGGTTTCTACCCTATGTCCCTTAATAAAGGGAATACCATATTTGAGGTTATTTTTCAATCTGATGTTGTAGATGCTTTGAGATTGTGTTAAAGGTTGAGCTCTGTCCCCATGAGGGGAAACAAGGTTGGTCGGGGACAGAGCTTAATTAAAATGAAGAACAAATCTCGCAGTCGGGGACAGAGCTGATTTTTACCAGAGCGGAGATGGGTATACGCCGCCGGCAACTAACCCGTCAATTTTTTTAATTGCCGCTTCCCTATCCTCCTTGTAAGTAACTCCAAACCAGTCTGAATTTGCGGATAGAACCTTTACATTAATAATCCCCTGTTTAATGAAATAATCAACAGCTTTAGGAATAAAACATTCATTTTTAATCTGTCCTTTGACATCCGCGGCGAAAGTCTTTAAAAAGTCATCAAAATATTTTTGAAACTCAGGAAAAATGTCAGGAGAAAAGCCCCAAAAATTCATCGACACCGGCGTCTCTGGAAGAAGTTCGCGGGTAGAGCCATCGGAAGAGGTGTTAAAAATGCGCCCGTTTTTTTTCTCGATAGCGGTCAGTTCATCAACACCGGCAAGACAGCCGTTCGCTACTTCGCAGACTCCGCGCGCTACAGTTCCCTGCGGACTGAGCGTCTTTTCAAGCCGGTAGGGAACAATCGCGGGAACAGCCGCATCGGGACCGGAAAGGTGCTTGCCCATAACGGCGAACGCTTCTCTTCCGTAAAAATCATCAGCATTCAGGACTGTGAACGGCGCGTCAATTTTGTCCGCCGCGCAGAGCAGGGCGTGGCCGGTACCCCAGGGCTTCGTCCTTCCCGCTTCCCGCGCCGCCGCGAAAATACCGGACGGTATCAGACTGTCCGGCTCCTGAAACGCCAGTTCCCATTTTACCTTCGAGCCCATCCTTGCAAGCACCAACTCACGAAAATCATTCTCTATATCATGGCGGATAATGAAAACAATTTTTTCAAAACCGGATTTAACAGCATCGTACACCGAATAATCAAGCAATACCTCGCCATTTTTCCCGATTTTATCCATCTGTTTAAGACCGCCGTAACGGCTCCCCATGCCTGCGGCAAGCACAACTAAAATTGGACCCTTCATATCAGCTCCTTTTCAAATATAGATTTAGAATATGTGATTAATGAAAATGTGTCAAAATTGACCGTATTGATTTCTTTCCAAATGGCGGTGTCTATTTCAGGAAAAAAAGCGTCTCCTTCGTACTGCCCTCGAATCAAAGTAAGATCGATTTTATTTGCCAGCGGAAGAGCCTGCCTGTAGATTGTCTCTCCCCCGCAGATGAAAATCTTTTCATAACCGGCACAGTACTCTATGGCGGAGGGCAGGGAGGGGAAGATTTCGATGTTTTGTACGCTATCTTTGGGGACAGAGCTCGTTTTTTGGGGACAGAGCTCGTTTTGGGGGACAGAGCTCTCCATTGGGGACAGAGCTCGTTTTTGGGGACAGAGCTCGATCTTGGGGACAGAGCTGTCTGTCATTGTTTTCGAAATAATGATGTTAAGGCGTCCCGGCAGCGGCTTTTTAGGGAGCGATTCCCATGTTTTCCTGCCCATGATACAGGGCCAGCCCATTGTCATTTCCCTAAAGTGCGCCAAATTTCCCTTGATCGACCAAGGCATGGCATTATCCTTGCCGATAACCCTATTTTCCGCCATCGCGGCGATTATGATAATTTCCTGCATATTACACCGCAATCTCAAATTTTATCGCCGGATGGGGATCGTAATTTTCGATGACCGTGTCGCTGTAGCGCCAGTCAAAGATAGAAGTGAAGTTTTCAGTCCTTATCCGCGGCAGCACTCTTGGGTCACGTGCAAGTTGCCGACGGATAGCCTCTATATGGTTAATGTAGATATGAGTATCTCCCAAAAAACCGATGAGCCTGCCCTCTCCAAGACCGGCTTCTTTGGCTAACAAGTGCAAAAGGCATCCGTAACTTGCGATATTAAACGGCAGTCCCAGTGCAACATCCACCGAGCGTTGATTCCAGAGCAGATTCAGTTTTCCATTGATAACTGTCACCTGAAAAGCGTAATGACAGGGTGGCAGAGCCATGTGGGAAAGATCGATTGGATTCCATGCGCTGACGATCATGCGCCGACTATCGGGGTCTGTTTTCAGGGTCTGTACCACTTGCCGAAGCTGATCCAAGCTCTGTCCCTCAGGAAGAAGGTTGTATGCCTTGTACCGGGCACCGAAGTTGCGCCACTGCCAGCCATAAATAGGACCCAATTCCCGTTCATTCATCATTTTAGCTTTAGTTTCTTCATCGTTGCCGTAGGGAACAGCGTCGGGACTGCACCATTCGTCCCAGATATGGTTGTCATGCTCCCGCAGCCATTCCTTGTCGGTAATGCCGCAGATAAAAAACTCCAGTTCGGAAAACACCAGCCGGAAGGGGACTTTTTTTGTGGTCAGCAAGGGGAAACCATCAGCCATGTCATGTTCAAACATAGCCCCGGCAATGGTGAGAGCGTCAATTCCGGTACGGTTTGGCTTACGAAAACCGGTGTCGAGAATTTTTTGTACTATTTCGAGATATGCTTTCATTTGGCGTTGGTTTTATTTTATACGCGAGCTCTGTCCCCGACAAGGTCTCGGAACAGAGCTTGGCTTTGGGGACAGAGCTTGATTTTAAGACAAAACTTAGTTCTTGGGGACAGAGCTTAATTTAGAGTCAAAACTCAATTCTTGGGGGACAGAGCTTAATCAAGAGGAGCTTTTCACCTCAACCAAAACAGGAATAAGAGAAAAACCTAAATCCTTGCGAATTTTATTACGCAAATAAGCAACATATGCGTCGTTTACCGCCCTGGAACGGGAGGCAAAGAAGATAAAATGTACCGGATTGGCGGATTTTTGAACTGCGTACTTTATTTTGAAGCGGGTCTGCGGACCTGTGGGTGGAGGGTATTCGTGCAGCCACTTTTCAAGCGCCTGATTAAGCTGGGCTGTTCCAACCTTGATATTGAGCTGACCGTACATTTTTATCGCCGTGTTCAGTAATTTATCAACGCCGGTTCCGTCTTTCGCGCTGACAGGGACAATAGGCGCGTACTCCATTTGACCAAAGAGAAAATGTATCCTGTCCTGGGCATCCTTGAATGTGTTTTTTTGCTGAGGCATGGCGTCCCATTTATTGAGCGCCATAATGATTCCCCTGCCCTTGTCATGCGCAAGGGAGGCGATTTTTTTATCCTGATCGGAAAGCCCTTCCTCCGCGTCGATCATCAAAACTACGATGTCCGCTTCGCCGATTGTTTTGATAGCGCGGTTCACGGAGTAGTATTCGATGTTTTCCGTAACTTTGGATTTCCGGCGGATACCGGCGGTGTCAAGAATGACAAAACCCCGCGACTTCCAGTGGAAACTGCCTTCGACCGTGTCCCTGGTTGTACCGGGGACAGAGCTGACAATAGAGGCGTTTGTTGAAGTCAATCGGTTTGAAAGCGTGGATTTGCCCGTGTTTGGTTTTCCCAAAAGCGCGATGCGGATAACCTGCTCTTCCTGCGCCAGTTCAACCTGTGAAAAATCAAGATGCCTGAGTATTTCCTGTTCTAGTTCGCCAATATTGTCGCCATGCTCGGCGGAAATCATCAAAACTCTGTCAAAACCAAACTTCAGAACATTCCAGGAATCGGCTTGCAGCCTGCCGCCTTCGGTTTTGTTTACAACAGCGATGAGCCTGTCGTGATACGGACGCAAAAGGCCGATAAATTCCTCATCCTCGCTGGTTATTTCTCCGGCTTCGAGGAGCAGTATGACAAGATCGGCCCTTTTTATAACATCAAGCGTCCTTTCTACCACCAGTTTGTCTATCTCGCCACGCTCCGCCAGCTTAAAACCGCCTGTATCAACAAGCCTGAGCGGTTTTCCGTCGATAAAGCAGTCGGCTTCCACCGGATCGCGCGTAACGCCGGGCGTCGGGTCTGTTATTGCCCTACGTTTGTGGAGCAGGCGGTTAAAGAGAGTTGACTTTCCCACATTGGGCCGTCCGGCAAGGATCACAGTTGGAAGGTTTCGGTATTTTTGGCTTATCATTAGGAAACATGGTAACAAAAGGGAGGCAGGCTTTCAATGTATTAAGATGGGCGGGGACAGAGCTCAATCTTAGAGCAGGGACAGAGCTAAAAATGAGGACAGCTTTGGTCTTGGGGACAGAGCTTCAAATGAGGAAGACTTTCTCTTGGGAACAGAGCTGCACCAGCCCAGCTATGAAGTTCCAACTTTTTTCCTAATAATTTTCACCAAAGCCATAAGATTGCGATCCTTGACAACGGCAAGCATGGCAAGCCCAGTCAAAATAAAAACAACCGCGTTAATTGCCAAGGGAACACCATAGGAAATGACTTTTCCCTTACCGGAGAAAAGCCCAAGCAGCATAGGGGATAAAAAGAAAACTGGAACAGCCGCCAACCCGGAAATAACAACTAATTTCAGAACATAGAGCAGTGAGGAACCGAGCGCGGAACCAATGGCAATATTTGGGTTCCTTTTAAGAAAAACGAGGAGCAAGACAGTGTTAATCGCGCTTGCGAGGGACAGAGCTAAAGCAATACCCGCACCTCTCATCGGCCCAACCAAAACAGCCGCAAGGCAAATATTCGCGGCGAAAGAAATTATACCCGCCAAAGTTGGGGATTTAGTGTCGCTCTGTGCGTAAAAAGCGGGGGCAAGAATGCGGTTAAGCGCTATAAAAAAAACGCCGGGCATGTGGAAGGTGAAGGCGGAGAGGGTAAGGGTGACGGATGTTTCATCAAAACTGCGGTTTTGAAAGAGAAGGCGGATCAAGCTCTGTCCCTCCATAAGTGAGAAAAATGTAATCGGAATTGTAATTAAGGTGATAATGTTCATCGCTGAAATGAGCCGTTTGTTGTATATATCCCATTGCGACGTTTTCGCGTATTCAGCAAGGTTTGGAAGCAGCACTGTCCCTATAGAAACCGCGAATACGCCGAGAATCAACTCCTGAAGCCGGAGCGAATACTGAAGGCTTGAAACAATACCCTCGCCGGCCCTTCCTGCCAACGCCGTAGAAACCAGGTCGTTAAGCTGATAGGCTGCCATCCCGATAATGGTGGGGCTGATCAGGCGCAGTACTTTTCTGGTTCCCGGATTGGCAAAGGCGCGCTTCAACCCGGTAAAAAAGAAGCTCTGTCCCCGCTTCAGGACAAACGGCAGTTGAACCGCGATTCCCAGAAATCCACCGATGAGAACGCCGACCGCCATTGCGCGGGCAGGGTTTTTGGTGAAGGGGCTAAGACCGTAAGCGCAAAGAATGGTAACAATATTTAACAAAATTGGCGCAAGAGCCGACGGGGTAAAAATGTGAAGGCTATTCAGCACCCCCTGAAAAAGGGCAGCTAATGAAATGAGCCCAAGATATGGAAACATAACCCTTGTAAGAAAAACTGTTTCATCAAATTCTTCCACGCCGATAAGGCGGACGATGAACGGGGCGGCAAGAATCCCCACCATGACCATTAGTGTTACAAAAAAAGTCAGGAAGGTTAACATACAGGACAGAAATTCTGTTGTTTTTTCACGGTTATTTTCCAGCAGATATTCTTTGAACGTCGGAATAAACGCGACCGATATAGAACCTTCCGCAAAAAGACGGCGGAACAGATTTGGCAGCATAAAAGCGACAGAAAAAGCATCTGACAACGCGCTAGTGCCCAGGAGCGATGCCTTGGTCATTTCCCGCAATAGCCCAAGGATACGTGAAATCAACGTAAGGAGGGACAGAGCTGATCCATGACGGACTAAAGAAGCCGCTGTCTGACCGGAATTATCGGATTGGGGGACAGAGCTCAAATTTTCTCTTTCGTTTTCCATAATTACGCCCTGACTTTCATGCCAATCTGAATTGCCCGTACTAAATTCTCTGCGGCAAAAACCAAGTCCCTCTTACTATCCCTAATCATAGCGTCAAAACTTGTTTGACCACAGGCAATGGAGACCGCATAATCAAAGATCGAAAATAAATTTGAAACTTCACCGCCTAACGCACCGGAAATCAACGCGACAGGAACTCCAGCCTTTTTACCTTCACGTGCAACAATAGAGCAAAGTTTCCCGCTTGCTGTCTGGCTGTCGGTCATGCCTTCACCTGTAATAATCAAATCGCAATCATTAAGATGATCAAAAAAAGACGAATGTTTCATCACCAGCATTGCCCCTGACTCCACATTTGCTCCCAGACATATCCGCAGTGCCGCCCCAATACCTCCGGCAGCTCCGTCCCCGGGATGCTTTACATCTATAGCAAGTCCAGCCCTGATCCACGCATCCGCCAATTTGGCAAGCCCGTCATCAAGGATTTTGACCATTTCCGCAGTCGCCCCCTTCTGAGGCCCAAAAACGGCGGAAGCGCCATTCGGGCCAAGTAAAGGGTTTGTAACATCGCAGGCAACTTTTATTGATACATCTTTCAATCTTTTATCGGCCCCACTGCAATCAACCGCCGCTATTTTCGCAAGAGCCCCGCCGCCTTGCCCTACAGGTCGGCCCTCTCCATCCAAAACTTTAAAACCCAGCGCACTGATCATACCGATGCCGCCGTCATTGACAGCGCTTCCGCCAATACCGATGATGATTTCCCCCGCACTGGTATCAAGGGCGGCTTTTATCAATTCGCCCGTACCATAACTTGTCGCTATCATCGGGTTTAGCTCGTTTCGATCTATCAGTTCAATTCCCGAAGCGCTTGCAATATCCAAAACAGCGGTATTCCCGCCATTAATAAGACCGAATTCAGCTTCGATTTTTTTTCCAAGAGGACCGGTAACAGGTGTTTTTACAAAATAACCACCTGCCGCCTGAGTTACAGCCCGTGCTGTCCCCTCTCCGCCATCCGCAAGCGGGATTTTACAAATGACAGCGTCTTTATCCGCCCGTAAAATCCCCGCTTCAAGAAGCGAACATACCTCGGGAGAGCTCATATTTCCTTTAAATGAATCGGGCGCAACGATAATTTTCATGGTTTAATCCCTGTTTTAATTTCTTTTTCGAGCTCTGTCCCCAAACGAAGATTATACCTTCTCGAAGCTATTTTCAACACAACTTCAAAATTAAGCTTCCGAATTTAGGGAAACCAAGGAAAACATTGGGGACAGAGCTTTTTTGAACTTTTTTTACTCCAGACTAAAGCACCACGCATCTGCGCGCCATATATAGGTATGCGTTTACGAAGACTGCTCCGCGACGGAGCTGAGTATCATGTAACCGTCCGGATTAACCGGAGTGAGACGATTTTATTGCCGGAAGAAGATAAAACTCTATTGTTAACGGTAATCAAGCGCGCAAAAAAGCGATACCGTTTTCAGATCAAGAACTTCTGCATAATGAATAATCATCTTCATCTGCTGATTAAACCGGGCGAAAACGAATCCCTATCCCGAATTATGCAGTGGATTCTAAGTGTTTTTGCAATGGCATGGAATCGAAAGCATAATTTGCATGGTCATGTATGGGGTGAGCGATTCTATTCCCGAATTATTGAGGGAATAGTAGATTTTCTGAGGGTTTTCATCTACATCGATGATAACCCGGTGCATGCGCAATTGGTCGATTCTTCATGGAAATGGAGATTCGGCGGATTATGGCATCATCACCACGGGATAGCGGGTGTTACCGATCCGCCGGATGAGATTGTTCTGCACTATTGCCCGGAGCATGGAATGAGTTAGACAAAAAAAAGGACAGCGTTTTTTCGGGAAGAAGATTAGCTCTGTCCCCAATGTCTCTTTGTAGACAAAAAAAGGCCACCTTGAAACAAGGCAGCCCCCTTATCCGTTTCTCAATAGTCCATTCCCATTCCACCCATGCCTCCGCCGCCGGGCATCGGAGGTGTTTCCTTTTTTTCAGGAATATCGGTGATAGCACACTCGGTAGTAAGCAGCAAACTGGCTATCGACGCCGCGTTCTGCAGAGCCGAACGGGTTACTTTCGCCGGATCAATGATACCGGCTTTCACCATATCAACCCACTCCATTTTCGCGGCGTCAAAACCGACGCCCTTCTTCTCATTTTTGGCGCGCTCGGCGATAACCGCGCCGTCAAGACCGGCGTTTTCGGCGATTTGGCGGATTGGCTCTTCAAGAGCGCGTTTTACAATCTTAAAACCGACTTTTTCATCATCGGTGAGGGTGGAAGTGTCGGCTTTGTCGAGGGACAGAGCTGCCTGAATCAACGCAATCTCGCCGCCGGGGACAATGCCCTCCTC
>JGI24698J34947_10000250_pt1 | contig 22636 bp, 17 predicted proteins | sample TergutMp193P3_FD_34947 | JGI IMG/M metagenome (IMG submission 34947) | reverse complement strand
AACAGCCGCCAAAACAATGACAACGATCGCGATGATGAATTTCTTTGACTGTAAAGGAAAATTCATTCTCTCTCTGCTCCCTCACTGTTTCGCTAATGGATGTGGATATATTATTCTATTCATGGTAATCCAATCTGTCAAGTAAAACTTTTCAGTAAAATTTTCAGTTGAATTTTACGGAAAAATTCGGGTTTCCGGGTCAAGGACGTCAAACCACCCGGTACGTTCATTTGCCTTGACTAAATTATTTTAGATAGTGTAAAGTACGATAAAGATGGCTGCCGGAAAAGCCCTGAGGATTTAACTGACACGCGATTGGGGAAAACATGAAAATAATTAAGTTTGCGGTTATAACGCTTTCTGTTTTACTGATCTTTTGCGGTTGTACCGGTGAAAAAACAATAGTTAAAAATCCTGTGTCAAATCTGGACGCGCCAAGCCTCATGCTTCATGTTGAGGAAAACAAAATTTACAATGAAAGGGGCGATGAAGTAAGGCTTGTGGGCGTAAATATACCCAGTCTTGAATGGAACAGCAGGGGAGACAATGTCCAGTCTTCGGTATATGAAGTATTTGCCAACTGGAATTGCAACCTTGCCCGTATACCCCTGTCGCAGGATTACTGGTTTGGAACAGTATCAAACTGGAGCACCCCATATCCTCCCGACGGCGGAGAGGCATACAGGAAAACTGTGGATGAAGTGGTGGAAATTGCCCTAAGCTTCGGCAAGTATGTCTCGCTTAATCTGCAATGGTCCAACGCGGACGAGTTGGGGGAAAACATAGGACAGCACTTTATGCCGGATGAAAATACCCTTGAGTTCTGGCTTGATGCGGCGGAAAGATACAAAAACAACCCCGCAGTTTTATTTAATCTATATAGCGAGCCTCGCAGTGTCTCATGGGAAGTGTGGAAGTACGGCGGCCCAATAGAAGAAGTTGTCGGTGATTATTCGGTAAGTACAAAAACGTTAAAATACACTACTCCGGGACATCAAAAAATGGTAGATGAAATAAGGGCGTTGGGCGCCAATAACATAATAATCGCGGGCGGGCTTGGCTGGGCTTATGACCTGAAGGGAATTGCCGTGGGCGTTATAACCGGTATCACTTTTGCCCTTGAAGACACTCCCGAAGGCAACGGGATTGTGTATGATTCGCATATATATCCACAGAGAGGAGATTCGTATGATTTTGATGTTTTGTGCATAAAAGATGATCATCCGATATTGATCGGAGAAATCGGAATTGAACCTGACGGAAGATGGGGCGCCGCCGAAAGACCGGACTGGTTAACAAATATGCTTGACTGGATAGACGAAAATGAACTGCATTGGGCAGGATGGTGTTTCCATACCGCCGCGAGACCGTTTATGATTTCTGATTGGCAATATACACCGACAGCACACCATGGGGCAATAATGAAAGAAAGATTTTTATCATATGCCAATACCAACGCGCACTTAAGCACGCTGCCTGCCATCGGAGGACAGAAATGATCCACCGTGATCGCTTTAATAAAATTTTTACGTTTCAACCGGTTGATCGCGTTCCCTGCTATTTCTTTGGTTCATGGAATGAGACCAAAGAGCGCTGGAAGAAAGAAGGATTTGATGGCGACATTATCAGTGGTGACGCGGGTCCCCAATTTCCGGGTATGGACCCTGATTGGGAACCGGGGATGTGGAATATTCATGGTTTGGCAATAACAGGCTGTATTGGTGATATANAAACAAAGGTATTGGAAGATGACGGAGAACGCCAGGTTATACGCAGTGTGATAGGCGAGGAAATTGTACAGCGCAAGGACGGGACTTCCATTCCGCACACCTTGGTTCACGCCCTTGAGCCGACGCGGGAATCATGGGAGCGATTTAAACGTTTTCTGAATCCTGCCGATCCACGCCGCCGGCCTGACGGATGGCAGCAAAAAGCGGAAGAATTGAACAGACGGGATGTGGTGACGCCGTTCATGGGGGGAAGTCTTTACGGATGGCTTCGCGAGTGGATGGGTGTAGAAAATATTTCCTATATTATGTATGACGATCCCGAATTGTTCGAAGAAATGGTTGAATATGTCGCCGATCATTTTATGCAGTTGATGGAACCGGTATTACGAATAGCAAAGTTTGATTTTGTTTATTTTTTCGAGGATTGCTGCGGCGCTTCGGGGCCTCTTTTTTCCCCGTCGATCTACAAGGATGTGTTTGATAAATATTACCGCCGTATGATACGATTCTACAAAGATGCCGGAGTACCATTGGCTTTGGTTGACAGTGACGGTTGGAGTGAGAAACTGATTCCTTCCTGGCTCGGTTCGGGCTTTGACATCATGTTTCCGATCGAAGTCGGAAAATGGGGGGCAAACCCCGAAGATTTACGAAAAAAGTTCGGACGGAAACTTCGCATATTTGGGGCAATAGACAAAAACTATATTTACGGCCCTGAGGAAAGATTGCGTGAACATTTATTGAGCCTGAAACCCAGCGTCATGGAAGGCGGGTTCATACCGATTCCTGATCATCGCATACCGCCTCAGGTTTCGTATAGGCAAATGCTGTGCTATATTGAAATTTTCCAGGAAATTTTTTCCAGATGAAACTGAACGCGGAAGCTTATAAAGACAAAGTACGCGGCTGCTGGCTGGGGAAAAATATCGGCGGAACGCTGGGTGCGCCGTTTGAGTGCAAGCGCGGCGTATGGGACATTGACTATTACACACAGGACATGTCGGGCGGCGCGTGGCCGAACGACGACCTTGACCTGCAGCTCGTATGGTTGTGCGCCGCCGAGAGATACGGACGCAGCGTGAACGCCGAAATATTGGGAGAATATTGGCTTACCTACGTCGTCGCGGACTGGTCGGAATACGGGGCCGGAAAAAATAATCTACGCAAAGGGCTTTTACCGCCCCTTTCGGGCTGGTATCACAACCACAACCGCGATAGCTGCGGCTGCTTTATACGCAGCGAGATTTGGGCGTGCCTTCATCCGGGGAACCCCGCGGAAGCCGTGAAATACGCCTATGAGGACGCGATTGTGGACCACTCGAACGAAGGCGTATACGCCGAGATCTTCTGCGCCGCTGTTCAAAGCGCGGCGTTCGCGGAAAACGGCCGCGATACGCTGATTCAAATCGGGCTTTCATATACACCTGAGGATTGCGGGGTACGCCGCGCAATCAATACCGCGGTAGAAAGCCATAAAAACGGACTGGACTGGAAGGCGGCAAGAAAGAAAGTCTTGCAGGCGGAGCCCGGTTCCTTCGGCATGATGCACGGTTACGGGGACAGGGAGCCGGAACCTGATGTGCCGATTGGGCCAAAGGGTTACGACGCGCCGAGCAATATCGGGATTATGATCGTCGGCTGGCTGTACGGCGAAGGCGATTTCGGAAAGAGCCTTTGCATAGCGGCGGGCTGCGGCGAGGACAGCGATTGTACCGCGGGGACCCTGGGCGCGGTTTTGGGGATCATCGCGGGAGCGGACGGCTTGCCGGAAAAGTGGCTGAAGCCGGTTGGGGACGGCATCAAGACAATTTCCATCGACCGCACGAAAGGAGCGGCTATTCCCGGCACCGTTTCCGATCTGACCGCCCGCGTCTGCCGCCTTACGCCTGAGTTTTTGGGAAGGAACTGTGACGCCATGGCCGAGGGAGGGCCGCAAATCGTTATGGCTGAGGGGGCCGGCCTGTTTGACAACCCGGCAAGCGGCATAAAAGAACTTTTGAAAAAACAGCCCTTCGGCTTCAGGAGGGCCAATGTCCTCCTCGACATTACACTGACGTATCCGGACGGTATAAATATCCGCGAAGGCGAGGCGCTCCGCTTCACGGTCGATGTGACAAACAGGATAAACCGACAGCAGTGGCTCAATTTCCGCTGGTTCCTGCCGGAAGGCTGGGACGCTCCCGGCGGGCGGGAATTCGCGGTCAATTTGGACCAGGATCACGGCGGTTACGGGTCTCTGGCTTTCAATATGTCGATTTGTCCCCATGGTATTTCAAAAGCTGAATATACGGTTGTTTTGGAAATCGCGTCGCAGGGGCGGCCAAGCAAAATGTACCTGCCTTTAACGTTTTTTAATAATCCGCAGGTATTGCGGTAATGTAGTATCTGCAAGGAACAGGCAAGAGGTGAATTTATGCGCTGGGACAGGCAGGATTTTATAGACCTGATGACATTCAATCATCCCAAAAAAGAGATGCTTTATGAAACCATGGGACTGCTTATCGGCCTTGACGAGGAATGGAAGGCTCAGGGAGCATCGCCCGATGAACTTGATCTGACGGCTTTTGGTTTTGATTATGTCCATGCCGCCGGCGCCGGCGGAAATACCGGCATAATCAGCGCCCAAAAAGAAATTGTCCTTGAAGAAACGGACGAGTACAGGATCAGCCGGGATTCATGGGGCAGGACGGTAAAACTGGTCAAGAATACGGCTACCATTCCGCTTCCCGTTTCGTATCCCGTAAAGACCATGGATGACTGGCTCAAACTCAAACCGATGTTTGAATATACAGAATCCCGAATCGATCCTGACGCGTTGGAACAGGCAAAGGCGCTTCAGAAAAAAGGAACGATGATCAAAATGGACATCCCCGGCGGCTATGATTTGCCGCGGGAGCTAATGGGAGAAGTAGGCGCGTGCCTTTGTTATTATGACGATCCCGAACTTATGCATGATATAATTGATACCGCGTCGGAAACTTCTTTTCGGGTTCTCGAAAAGGTCAGCGCCCAAATCACCGTTGACTGTCTTTGGGTTCACGAGGACATGGCCGGGAAGGGAGGGCCAATGATAGGGCCTGCCCTGGTCAGCGAGTTTATCGCACCGTATTACCGCCGTGTCTGGGATCTCCTGAGTTACCAAGGGACCAGGCTCTTCGCGCAGGACAGCGACGGGGACATGAATCCGCTTTTGTCCGTTTTCGCGGAAGCTGGCGTGAATATTTTTTATCCCTGCGAGCCTGCCGCCGGAATGGACATAGTGGAAATCAGGAAGAAATACGGGAAACGTTTTTCCATGCTCGGCGGACTAGACAAACATGTGCTGCGAAAAAGCAGGGAAGATATTAAAAAGGAACTTGAATACAAGTTACAGGACAGCATGCGCGGCGGCGGTATGTGTTTCGCTCTGGATCACCGCATACCCAACGGCACACCCATTGAAAACTACCGTTACTATGTGAAGACAGCCCAGGAAATGCTGGGAATAGACAACAGTGAAAAAGGCTGGTTCAGGTTTTTTTGAGGACGCACTAAAAGGAGGATGCCAATGCCAAAGAAAATCACACCGCTGCGCGAGCCTTGGAAAGGCACGATGACGGCGCGGGAACGTTTCAACAACCAGATGAATTTCAAACCCGTAGACCGCTGCTTCAACATGGAGTTCGGCTATTGGGGAGAAAATTTCTCCCAGTGGAACATATTTTCGGAGAACGGCGTAACCGGCGACGCGGAGGCCAATGAATTTTTGTCCTTCGATCCTATCGAAACGGTATGGGGCAATGTATGGATGGATCCGCCCTTCGAGGAAAAAGTGATAGAAAGGCACGGCAATATAAACATCATCCAGGACGCCAACGGCCTTACCGCCGAGGTGGCCGCGGACAGCCATTCATCCATACCGCATTACACCGGCTCCTCCGTGGTGACACCGGAGGACTGGCGGCGTGTAAAGGAAGAACGCTTCAGGCCGGACAGCCGCGTCATGGATGTTGATCGCGTTATCAAAGAACACCCCCCGACAAGGGACTACCCGCTTGGTATCGACTGCGGCTCAATGATCGGCAAGATACGCGACATGCTGACTTTTGAGGGCCTTTGCTACGCCTGGGCCGATTACCCGGAAATGCTGGAAGACATGGTGGAAACTTGCTGCGTGCTGGTAGAGGGTATGCTCGATCAGGTACTCGGCAAGGTGGATTTCGACTACGCGGCGGGGTGGGAGGACATCTGCTTCAACCACGGGCCTATCCTGCCGCCGTCGTTTTTCAAGGAAGTAGTAGGCCCCCGCTACAAGCGTATCAACCAAAAGCTGAAGAAGCACGGCATTGATGTATGGTACACCGACTGCGATGGCGACGTGCGTCCGATCCTGCCGGTTTTCCTTGAAAACGGGATCAACTGCCTTCTCCCGTTTGAGGTGAACTCCTGCACGCACCCCGGCAGGCTCCTCGACCAATACGAGGGTCTTCGCATAATGGGCGGTGTTGACAAGATGAAACTCCTTGAAGGCAAGGACGCAATCAAGGCGTATCTGAAAAGCCTTGAGCCATACGTACTGCGCGGCGGCTACATCCCTTTCTGCGACCACCGCTGCCCGCCGGATGTCACCCCGGAGAACTATCTCTACTACCTCGATTTGAAAGAAGAGATGTTTGGTTAAGAAAGGTAAAAAAGATAACGGCTACCGTTTGGAAAAAAGGTATCCGATACCTTTTCGGAGGTTAATGTGAGTGGTTTTAATAGAAGGGCAATAGTAATTGACGCGTTAAACCACAGGGAAACCCGTCCTATCCCATACACCGTAGACCTGACGATGCAGGCATGGAAAANATTTCTGGCCGAATACAAAGACGAATCCATCCTNAAAAATACCGGTTCCTTCATGACAGGCGTCTATTATTCCGGACGGCCAACGGAAATACCGGGCANGGCAGGTTACTTCAGGGATGATTACGGGGTTGTCTGGAACAGGAATGGCGCGGACAGGGACATAGGCGTCATTGACAGCCTTGTCATTGATGATCCGGAAAATAACGATTATGAGTTTCCCGCCGCGGATACGGCGTGGCTGCGTGGTGAAATTGAAAAGCTGCTTTCCTCCGGTACGGATGCGTTCAGGGTCGCGAATTTCGGCTTTACCATGTTTGAACGCTGCTGGACATTAATGGGAATGGAAAATGTGTTGGCCGGCATGATTTTATTTCCGGAAGCCCTTGAGGAATTCTTTGACAAAATATGCGATTTCTGGATGCCAATGATTGACGCCGCGCTGGAATACGATATTGACGGTGTAATATTCGGCGACGATTGGGGGCAGCAGCGCGGCTTGATCATGGGGCCGGATCACTGGCGCCGTTTCATAAAACCGCGAATGGCCCGGCTTTATCAAAGGGTTAAAAGCAGGGGTAAATTCGTTTTACAGCACTCCTGCGGGGACTGCCACGAAATATTTCCGGATTTGATTGAAATCGGCCTTGACTGTTACCAGACCTTCCAGCCTGAAATTTACAACATCGCCGAAATGAAAAAACTGTACGGCAAAAAAACCAGCTTCTGGGGGGGTATTTCAACACAGCAGTGCCTCCCGCGTATGAACGCGAAACAGGTTCAGGAAGAAATAGTCCGCGTTACGCGCATACTTTCTCCCGGCGGAGGGTACATTATCGGCCCTACCCACGCCATCCCTGGAGATGTAAAACCGGACAATATAATGGCAATGATCGAGGTTTTTCAGAACCAGGAGGATTTTTTATGAAAACGGCAGCCGCCGCCATTTTAGGAGTACAATATGAAACTGCATAACCGTAAACCCGACATTGAGAACCTCTATAAAGTTCTCAGGCGGGAAGAACCTTCCAGACCAACCCTCTTCGAGCTTTTCATGAACCGTCCCATTTATGAAAGGCTTGCCGGCCGCAAACTCGCGGACGACACTCCCCTTGAGGAGTTGAAGCTTGTCATGGAAGCCTACGCCGCGGCGGGTTTTGATTACGCGACAACCAACGGCAGCGCTTTCGGTTTTCCGAACAGGCGGAAAAAGGAAAAGCAAACTTTTTCACTTAACGAAGGATTTGTCATCACCGACGAAAAAACATTTGAAGAGTACTCCTGGCCTGCGCCCAATGAAGCCGACTACTCCCGCCTTGAAAAGATACGCCCCTTCCTTCCCGACGGCATGAAGCTCATGGTCATGGGACCCGGCGGCGTTCTGGAAAATGTCATAGCCCTTGTGGGTTACGAAAACCTGTGCCTCATGCTTTTTGACAACCCCGGCCTTGCGGAGGCAATATTCAACAAGGTCGGTCAGGGCCTCCTTGATTATTACGAAATTTCCCTGCAATTCGACACTGTGGGCCTCCTGATGTCAAACGACGACTGGGGCTTCAAAACCCAGACCTTTCTCTCACCAGCAGACATGAGAAAGTATGTTTTCTCCTGGCATAAAAAATTCGTTGACCTTGCGCATAACAGGAAAATCCCGGCCGTGCTGCACTCATGCGGATACCCCACGGACATAATGAACGACGTAATCGATTATATGGGATACGACGGGAAACACTCATACGAGGATACCATTGTCCCAGTTGAAGATTCTTATGAACAATGGCACACCAGGATAGCCGTACTCGGAGGAATAGACCTGAACTTTGTTGTCACCCGCACCGAGGAAGAAATTACCGCGCGCTGCCATGCCATGCTGGAACGGGTGCAAAGCAGAGGCGCTTATGCTCTGGGAACCGGCAACAGCGTGCCGGAATTCCTTCCGCAAGATAATTACATCGCCCTGCTTAAAACGGCGCTGGATTTTCGCGCTTGATACCATATTGAAAAGACCGGAGGTTGTTATTGACATCAAAAGAACGCATAACGCGCATGTTTGAACACAGGGAAGCGGATCGCGTCCCAATTACAGATGAACCCTGGGCGGGAACCCTCGCGCGCTGGAAGAAAGAAGGGATGCCTGCCGATGCCGACTGGCGGAATTTCTTCGGGGTTGATAAAATCGAGTTAATAATTATTGACATAAGCCCGCAATATGAAAGAAAAATCATCGAAAAAACAGCGGATTATGTCATTTCCACATCCGAGTGGGGCGTTACACTGAAAAATTTCAAAGTTCCCGATTCCACTCCCGAATTTCTGGAATACAAGGTTAACACCCCTGAAAGATGGGAAGAGGCGAAAAAGCGCATGACAGTCTCGCGTGACAGGATAAATTGGGATCAACTGAAAAACAATTTTCCCCTCTGGCAGGCCGAAGGCCGGTGGATACAGGCGTTTTTCCGGTTCGGCTTTGACATGCTGCATTCCTGGATGGCGGGAACCGAAACGATCCTCATCGCCATGCTGGAAAACCCTGACTGGTTCTCCGATATGGTCAATACCTATCTGGATTGCGTCATAGCGCATTACGATATGATATGGGACGAAGGATATCATTTTGACAGCATCTTCTGGTGTGATGACATGGGGTACAAGAACCGTCCTTTTTTCTCCAATGAATTGTACGCTGAGTTATTGCAGCCTGTTCATAAACGGGCTATTGATTGGGCGCATAATCACGGCGTCAAAGCCCATCTTCATTCATGCGGATACGTAATGGAGCGTATCCCCCAGCTTATTGAAATCGGACTTGACGCCCTTAATCCCATTGAGATAAAAGCCGGTAACGACATAAAGGCCATAAAAAAAGAATATGGGTCAAAACTCGTCCTGCACGGCGGCGCCGACGCGGTGCTGATGGATAAACCGGACAAGATACTGCCGTATATCGAAGAGATGCTTCCAATACTAAAAGAAAGCGGCGGGTATATTTTCTCTTCGGATCATTCCATTCCCAATACGGTTTCCCTGGATAATTACAGGGCCATTGTGGAGGCGGTCGAAAATTTTGGAGCGTATTAATTGGAAAAGAACCTACAGGCGGTTTACGAAGAACTCTTTGAAATTGTCGCGGCGCGTTCCGGCGAGTACGCTGATTCGGTTGAAGATCAGTGCGCCGTTTGGGAAGGCCGCAAGCCAAAAAACCAGCCCCTGCTTTTGCAGGGTCCCGCGCCGCCTTCCTCCGCCGGTTGGCCGAAGTTCACCACGCGCGAAATTCATTTTGACAGGGACAAGATGCTCGTTTCCCAGATGACGGGCATGGCTTCATCCGCGCTTGGATACATGCAGTCCGTTCCGTCGGTCAGGGCAAACATGGGCTGTGGGATTTTTCCAAGCCTTTTCCCGGGGATTCTGCCTGAGCTTTTTGACGATGAAAGGATGCCCTGGATTACAAAACACCTTGACAAAGAGACCCTGCAAAAACTAAAGCCCGAAGATCTAAAGCTGACAGACGAATTCAAACTCGGCCTTGAGCACATGGCATATATGGCGGAAGAAATAGACGGCACAGGCGCTTATGTTTATCCGCTTGATCTGCAAGACGCTATTGATATCGCGCATCTTGTATACGGCGATGATTTTTTCTATGACCTTTACGATGATCCCGGGTTTATTAACCATCTGCTTGATTTATCCTGTACGGCCATTGAAATCGGCGTCGCCGAATGCCTGAAGGTTATTCCGCTTTCCGACAAATTTATTACCCATTACAACCAGCTTGCGATGCCCCGTTCCGGCGGGGGCATAAAGTTCAGCGAGGATACATCAACGCTTTTAAGTCCCGATCATATTGACGAGTTCACCATCCCAAGCCTTAAACGGCAGCTCGAATCAACCGGCGGCGGTTATGTGCACTTCTGCGGACACAACATTCATCTTCTGGACGCGCTTTTGGGCATTGAGAAAGTGCGCGGCGTCAATTTCGGCAATCCCGAAAAATACGACATGGAAGAAGTGCTGCGCGGTATCGCGAAAGCGGGAAAGGTCTACTACGGCGGAATCCCAAAGAAAGATGATGAAGACTACAAAACGTACTTTACAAGGCTATGCAAAGCCGCCACAGACAACAACGGCTGCTGCCGCCTGCTTCTTGTCGTAAACGCTTCAAAACCGGAACAGGTTGAGGAGATCCGTTCGGCATGGAAAGAAGCAGCGGAACAACATCAGGAACACGGTGAAAATACCATTTTTAATAAGGAGATGCGCGTATGATAAATCATGAGGAACTCGTAACCGACAACGGATTTTTTACAAGCCTTGAACAAATGAAATGTTTATTTTCCCGGGGCTGCCGGCGGCGATTTACAGGAGCGGACGTTGACGCGTTAATAAAATGGCAGTCCGAGTCAAGGGATTTGCTCAAAGATATTCTTGGATTTGGCACATTTGAACCATGCGCTAACAAGCTCTATGAAGTCAACACGGAAGATTGCGGCGAATATACGCGTATTAAATACGTGTTACAGACCGAAGAAAAAGTCTTCATGCCTTTCTTTGCCTTACTGCCCAACCGTACCGGGACAGGTAAAAAATGGCCCGCGGTTATATGTCCCAACGGGCATTTCCATAGGGCAAAGGAAAGCGTCGCCGCGGTACGGTACGAAGAAGGTGTGGTTGATGATATGGAAACGCATCATACCCATTACGGAGAGGACTTCGTGAAAATGGGCTATGCCGTTTTTTGCCCTGACGCGAGAGGGTTTGGCGAACGCGCGGAAAAAGCAAAACAAAAGGAAGGCGAATGGAAATGCTCATGCGCGAATCTTAACCGAATGGCGATACCCCTCGGAAGATGCGCGATCGGTATGAGCGTGTGGGATCTGGTGAAGCTTTGCGACTATATTCAAACGCGCCCCGACTGCGACCCGGACAGGATAGGCTGCGCGGGTTTGTCGGGGGGAGGCTACCAGACGTTGTATTTGGCGGCGATAGATACAAGGATAAAGTGCGCCTGTACGAGCGGATATTTTTACGGGGCGATGGAATCGCTGCTTGAAGGAAACGAAAACTGCGACTGCAATTATGTGCCTGACCTATGGAATAATTTTGATATGGGCGATATAGGTTCACTGATAGCGCCGCGGCCGCTGATCATTGAAACAGGCCGGTATGACAGTTTGAATGGCAAAAGCGAATTACAGAATGTGGTGTCGCAGTTCGAAATAACCAAAAAAGCGTATGACCTGCCGGGATGCGGAGAAAAACTGGCGCATTCCGTTTTTGACGGCGTTCACCAATGGCATGGTATCGATGTTTATCCTTTTTTCCAAAAATATTTATGACGAAAGGAACCGGGCGCATGAAAAAAGATATTTTTGACGAACTCAGAATTAATTGCGTAAATTATCTTACCTCGGGAAAAAGCGGCGGCGTCCCGGTCGCGGGTAATTACGTTCACAATAACCCGCATATAACTTTCGTTATAAAATCCCTTGACGAAACCGCCGCTGGATACCGGAAATCCATGTTCAAAAACCCGCGTTGTATATGGGACGATTACCCCGACAACAACGAACACGGTCAAACGGCGGCCTGCCTGAAGAGGCTTTTTTTAATGAGCCTTGCTTTTTCACAGTATGGCAGCGTGTTTTATAGTGACGGGGCGCTGAAAGACGATATATTAAAAGGGCTTGACTGGATAAGCGAAAACAGGTATTCGCCCGCCCTGGCCCGCGACGGGAGAGGCGACTGGTGGTTTAAGGAAATTTCCTGCGGGCTTGCCCTCGGATATACGCTGATGCTGATGGGTGAATATCTTACTGAAATACAAATCGGCAGATGGGACGAAACGCTGCGGGCGTATAACCCGAACGGCTATGATCATACCGAACCCTGGGGCGCGACGACCGCCGTAAACAGAATCGACAAATGCGTCATAATCATCATGCAGGCGATCTGCGTGAAAGATGAAAAATTGCTTGATTACGCAATCGGCGGAATAAACGCGGAGTTTCGTTACGCGCCGGGCATGTACACTGGCGCCGCTCAGGAAGGCATATACGCGCCTGGGTCGCTGTATGACGGTTTTCATACCGACGGGTCATATTTACAGCATGTAGGCGTGGCGTATACATGCGGGTATGGCACGGCGTTTTTGGAAGATCTGCCTTATCTATTGAATATAGTAAACGGGTCGAAGTGGGCGTTTGACGCCGTTAAACTCGATATGATCTGTAAATGGATAAGGGATTCGTATATTCCGGTGGTTTTTCGCGGCGGCGCAATGGATTTCGTGAAAGACAGGGAAATCGCGCGGAAGAATTTGCAGTCCCATAAAATGGGACACCGTATCGCAAGCGCGATATGCGGTTTGACATATTTATTGCCGGAGGAAGAATCGTCGTACTTTAAATCGGTTGTCAAGGGCTGGATAGAAGGGGACAGTTTTCTTGATTTCTTCTCCTATATGCATGAGGAAAACCAAAGGACGTTCGCCGGAGCCACAATCAGGATGAGCGAACTCATGGAAAACCGGAGCGTTAAGCCAATATACGATTTTACAATGGGCAGGATGTTTGCCGCGGCCGCGAGGGCAGTACAGTTCAGGCCGGGCGGGGACGGCAAAATCGCGTATGCTTTCAACGTGGGAATGAATTCTACGAGGAACAAGTATTATGAGTCTGTTTATGGCGAGGGGTGCAAGCACTGGTATATAAACGAAGGAATGACATGTTATTATACGGAAACGGATTTGTCCCATTATGACGAAGGTTATTGGGCAAGCGTAAATTTGCGCCGCCTGCCCGGCACTACCGTGGATACGAAAGAGAGAGCCGATAACGAGGGGAGCAGAATGTATTCGGACAGCGACTGGTCCGGTGGTGTGCAGCTGTGCGATAAATATATAGCCGCGGGGTATCAGCTTTCAGCTTACGGAGTTTCACTGCGGGCGAAAAAATCATGGTTTATGTTCGACAGGAAGATTGTGTGTTTAGGCTCTGACATAAACAGCAAAGATGGCAGGGCAATAGAAACTGTCGTGGAAAACCGCCGGTACAAAAAAATGCGCAAAATTTTAAAAGGCAACGGATGGGTGCATTATGACGCGGAATCGTCGGGAGGATTTTATTTCCCCAAAAAGACAGACATAAAAATATGCGAAGAAATAAGAGCGATAAATTGGAAGGCTTTGGGCGGCAGCCCGCGGGAAACGCAAAGCGGAGAGGAGAAGAATAACTTTTTTGTTTGCTGGATAGACCACGGCGAAAATCCGTCCGGCATGGAATATGAATACATTTTCCTGCCCGGCGCGACAGCGGCCGAAACCGAAAATTACGCCATTAATCCCGATGTGAAGATACTGGAAAATTCAGAGCGGGCGCATGCGGTAATGGATTTCAGCGCGGGCATTACCGGCGTAAACTTTTGGTCAGACGAGGAATATACGGCGGGCGGTGTGACATGCGACAAACCGGCTTCTTTTTTAATGATTGACGACGTGGAGGGAACAAAGATCGCGATATCTGATCCGACATGGAAAAATAACGGCGAAATACGCGTAAAAATTGACAAACCCGTCGGCGGCGTCATATCAAAAGACGAAGAAATAAAGATAATACAGACTGTCCCGGCGCTTATATTCACGGTCAGCACAGAAGCCGAGGCGTCACGGGGGAAGACGCATACGGTGGTTTTTGGTGTATGATTTTTTATAACAAATTATCCCCCAAATTTCCCCTTGCTTTATTAAGATTCTAATGGTAATATTCTCATGTATGGGTGAAAAGATAAAGCCGAAGACTTTAGTGAAGCGATTGATCGATCAGCGGTACCTACTGATATTATCGCTTCCGTTTGTTGTGTGGCTGGTTATTTTCAGGTATGTCCCCCTCATCGGGTGGATCATGGCCTTTCAGGATTACAGGCCCCATCTGGGCTGGTTTAATTCCCCATGGGTAGGCTTAAAGCACTTCAGGGAACTTTTCAACGCGCCGATGTTTTACCGCGCGCTGCAAAATACCCTGGGCATGAGTATTTTGGGCCTTGTTTTCGGCTTCTTTACTTCCATCGGCTTTGCCGTACTGTTGAACGAACTGCGTTTCCTTCCCTTTAAACGTTTTACCCAGACTGTTTCGTATTTACCGCACTTTGTTTCGTGGGTTGTTGTCGCGAACATCATCTCGTCATTTTTGGCCATAAGCGGTCCGATGAATGAAATCCTGATTTCGCTCAAAATTGTCGGCAGCCCTACCAATATAATGATTAGAGTTGAATATTTCTGGTGGCTTGTGACGATTTCCGATATCTGGAAAGAAATGGGCTGGGGAGCGATTATCTACCTTGCCGCCATGTCGGGCATTGACGCCCAGATTTATGAAGCGGCTGAAATTGACGGAGTTAGCCGGTTTCAAAAAATCTGGCACGTCACCCTGCCGGGGATAAGAGGCACAATTATTATCCTGCTCATTATGAGTGTCGGTAACATAATAAACATAGGTTTTGAAAGACAGTTCCTGTTGGGTAACGCGATTACCGCCCCGAAGGCCCTTGTTTTGGACAAGTACGCCCTGGATTACGGTATCGGATTGTTCAGGTATTCCTATGGAACCGCCATAGGCATATTTAAATCCGTGGTCAGCATTTTTATGCTTTTCATTGCGAACTATTTGGCAAAGAAATCCGGCACCGGAAGAATTTTTTAGAAAGGAGAGTTTGTGAGCAGTATTTACAAACGGACTTATGCCGATTACCTAATTTTGCTCTTTATGGTCTTTGTAATTACCATAACGCTCTATCCGTTCCTTAATGTACTGGCAAAATCACTTAATGATCCGATTGACACGGTAAAGGGAGGGGTGCATATATTTCCCAGGGCTTTTACGCTGGCAAATTACATCGGGTTGTTTGAATCGGGAAGCAATTTGCCCATAGCTTTCAGGACTTCCGTATTGCGGACGGTTATCGGCGCCTTCACCGGCGTTCTCTGCTGCGCGATGTTTGCCTTTCCCCTCAACCGCAGGGATTTTGTTTTCCGTAAGAGTTTTACGATTTTTTTGGTAATTACGATGTATGTCGGCGGGGGGATGATCCCCGAATACCTTCTTATCAGGAATCTTGGTCTTATCAATAATTTCCTTGTTTATATCCTGCCGGGTCTTATAAACGCTTTTAACGTCATTGTAATTCGCGCCTATATGGATACGATTCCCTTTTCGCTGCAGGAATCCGCGAAAATTGACGGCGCCAATGACATATACATATTTTTCAGGATTATCATTCCGCTTTGCAAGCCTGTTCTTGCCACGATTGCTTTATTTATCGCGGTAGGGCAGTGGAATAGCTGGTTTGATACTTATCTGTACGCACGCAATACCGTAAACCTTTCCACGCTTCAGTATGAATTGATGAAAGTCCTTGACAGCGCCCAGGCTATCAGCGCTACCGATATTAATTCAATGGGGCTGCGCGCGGCACGACGAAACCCGGAAGCTATCAAGATGGCCATTACCGTTATAGCGACGGTTCCCATTTTGTTGGTTTATCCTTTCTTGCAGAAATACTTTGTCACAGGTATAACACTTGGGGCGGTAAAAGAATAATTTTTTAAGGAGAATCGAGATGAAGAAACAAAAATCGATTTGGGCAATTGCGCTGCTGCTAACGGCGGCATTGCTCATTTTTGCGGGATGTAACAGGGGAACAGGAGCCACCAGCGCCACAACGGCGGGTACTACGACTCCGATCACTTTTACATTGTACAACGAGGATGCGACGGAAGATATACTCTTTAACGACCCCATAGCGCAGGAAATCACGAGGCGTACGGGTGTTACCCTAAAAATAGATCGTCCGGTGGGAGGCGATCAGCAGGCTGTTCCCATAATGATCGCTTCCGGGCAGTACCCTGATATGATTTACGCGAAGGGCGACATTGCGCTGCTCATTGACGCGGGCGCCGTTATACAGTTGGATGATCTGATCGAAAGAAGGGGAGCCAATTTAAAGAAGTTATACGGTGATTTACTGCCGAGGCTCCGCAATACAACCGCGGATCCCCATATTTATCAGGTAGGTACCTATGGTGTACATTCCGGTATGTGGGACACCGATGGAATCATGCAGATTCAACACGCCGTACTGAAAGACCTGGGTTATCCGCGGATGCGGACCATAACAGATTATGAAAATGCGCTCAAGGCGTATCTGGCCAAGTATCCCACGATAAACGGACGGAGGACAATCGCGTTTTCACTGTTGATTGATACCTGGCAGTGGTATATCGATCTTTCCAATCCATCCAACTACCTTCTGGGCTATCCCGATGACGGCCAGTGGATTGTAGATCAAAATACTTTTGAAGCCTATTACAAGTTCCTGGAGCCTAACGCCAAGCTGTACTACCAATGGCTTAACCGCATGTACGCCGAAGGCATTCTTGATCCCGAATCGTTTACCCAGACGGAGGATGAGTGGAGAGCCAAGATAGCTTCCGGCAGGGTATTGGGCATTGCGTACCCCCGTTGGGGATACGGCGACGCGAGGACTTCGCTGATTAACGACGGTATGCCGGAAAGGACATACGCCTATCTTCCCATTACATGGGATGAACGCTTCAGGGCCGCTTCACTTATGGATCCGGGCTACAGCGGCGGCTGGGGTATCGCGATATCAACGGGGTGCAAAGACCCCGAGCGTGCATTTGAAGTCCTGGATTGGTGGTGCAGGGAAGATACCCAGGTGCTGGTTAACTGGGGGCTCGAAGGCATAAATTACACTGTACAAAACGGCAAACGGGTTGTTATTGAAAGTGAACGGCTCGCGTCGATATCGGACCCAAATTACGAAAGAAGGACAGGCGTAGGCCGCTACGCGTATCCGTTCCCGCAATACGGCGCTGGTTATACTGACTCAACCGGCAATTTTATTACCAGGGCCAGCCCGGAGAGCATCAAGCAGAATTACCTGCCTGTTGAGGTAGAGACCCTTACGGCTTACGGAGTGGAGATGTGGACGGATCTTTTCCCCTCTACCGCGTCTTTGGGCGTGACCCGTCACGGTCAGGCCTGGCAGTATACTTTGCCGCCGGATCTGAACGCGAAAACCACCGAAGCGGATGATTATATAAAGACCGCCCTGTCCAATATCGTTCTTGGAAGGTCGCAAGATTTTGACGCCTCATGGGACAGGATCCTGAGGGATCTTCGCGCGATGGGTATTGAAGAGGCGAACAAAGCTTTGACCGATTTGGTTAAAGACAAGGTACGGCTCTGGAGTAATTAAGAGAGTAAGGGAATAGGGGAGCAAGGGAGTAAGGTACTGTCCAAAGCAATGGTTTTGGACAGTACCCATCCCAAGGGGTGAAGAATTTCTTCCGATACATATCAGGAAACTGTTGACTATATCAGCTCTAAAACAAAACATAAACCCGAGTTGGGGATAATTCTCGGATCGGGGCTGGGCGCGTTAGGCGACAGTCTTGTCGAGGCCGATTACATCCCATATAGCGAAATTCCCCATTTCGTTCCGTCCACTGCGCCCGGCCACAAGGGGCGCATTGTCATCGGGAAACTCGGCGGGAAAACGCTCCTTTGTATGCAGGGCAGGGTACACTACTACGAAGGCTACACCATGGCTCAGATCACCTATCCCGTCCGCGTTATGAAGAAGCTGGGGATCCAGACGCTGATACTGACCAATTCATGCGGGGGCCTTAATCCCGAATTTTCTCCCGGCGACCTCATGGTCATTACCGATCACATCAACTTTACGGGACAGAACCCGCTTATCGGCCCAAACGAGGAAGAGTTCGGGCCGCGTTTCCCCGATATGACGAGGGCGTATTCCCGGGAGCTGATAGCGCTCGCGAAACAGGCCGCTTCTGACGGGAACATACTTCTGCGCGAAGGCGTTTATGTCGGCTATTCCGGTCCCAGTTTCGAGACGCCGGCGGAAATCAGGCTGTTTCAGCAGTTTGGCGGCAGCGCCGTCGGCATGTCGACGGTTCCCGAGGCGATTGTGGCAAGTCATTGCAAAATGCGTCTTCTCGCCCTTGGCTGCGTTACAAACCTGGCGGCGGGCATTCTCGACGTGCCGCTTACCGGTGAGGAAGTGATAGAAGTTGCCGCCAAGGCCGGTGAGAAATTCACGCGGTTGATTACGGAAATTATTAAAAGAATATAAGGACTTGTTCCGAATTTTCTAACCACGAACCACACGAACTTAACGAACTCGTACTCTAACATTTTTTTTTCGTTCGTGATGGTTTGTGTTGTTCGTGGTAAAATTCTTCATCAGAATACCGCCGAACCGCCGCTCATTACCCAGGACGCCAAAATTGCCAGCACAAAGGAGCCGGTGTATATTGTCCCGCTTTTTCGGTAAAGCCATGTCGAAAGAAAGAAAAACAACGCGAACTGGGGAATCAGCAGGATCATTACCGACATGAAGGGACCGCCGAAGAGGGGTGAGATGAAAACATCCACGCCGGGGCCTATTCCCAAAAAGAAGGGAATGTACTCGACGAGGGCGACGAGAAAGACACCGCCGAGCATGACGAGCACACTGTAGCCCCACCAGAGGAGCTGGGTGAGGGTAGGGGAGGAGTATTCCGGCAGTTTTAGCTGGCCGTAAAGTCTTGCCCCGACATTGACCGTGAAGAAAGCGGCGTAGAAAGGCAGATACACGAAGAATTGGCCGAAACGAATTGGGCTGAACGGCCGGAAGAACGGCCAGATAAAACGGAAATCAAGCTGGAACAACCCCTCGCTGACGCATACCAAAATATACATCACGCCGGTAAGGATGAAGGCCATGAGCACCGCCCGTGGAATTAACTGACGCGGCTTGGTTACCGGCTCCGTAACCTCAGCGCTTTTTTCAGCTTTTCCGGCAAGCCCCAGATCGGCAAGTGTCCAGCCTGTTTGTTTGCCCTTGCCCCACCTGTACCATACGAGAAGTATGGTCAGGGACACAAGCATGAGGAAGGTGAGCCAGGTTATAAAACCGGTTCCTACCGTCATGCGAAAGATGTTTTCGGGTACCGGAATAAGGCCGTGGCCAAGCTGGCAGAGGAAGGGAAAAGTGACGCCGCTGATCAGAATTGCCAGTAAAACGGCGGACCGGCGGCTTTTGGGGGAGAGCATCTTCGCTTCGCCTGACAAAGGCCGTAAAAGGGGCGCGAAGAATTTCAGCCTACAGAGGATCAGGAAGAGAGGAAGCATGGAAGCTAGAGCCGCCAGCATGGCAATGAGGACGAGGATTTCCTTGATCATGAATACCTGATTTCCGGCCGCAAGGTCTGTTTTTACGTTCAGGGCGGCGCTGAACCAGTCTATTGCCGTGCCCAGCGCGTGGCCGTTATGGGTGGTAAGGCGGTGGTTGGTCTGAATCAGCTCCATGCGCCGGGCGCTGCCGTCGGCAAAGGCGCCGTAGGTCTTGTTCCATTCTACCGGGGCGTTCTGTCCGGCGAAGTCGTGGTAACGCTGCGGCGTTTTTTCAAGGCCCGGCACATTGTTCCGGAAATCGCGGAACATATCGAATTCATCGTAGCGGGCCTGCAGCAGAAGCACATTGTTGAATTTGATTGATGCCGCGTCGTAAAATTCATGCGGAATTGTTTCGCCGCACTGGAGCACAATGGCGCGGTGGCCGGGGAAGGCGGCGCCCACCGACCACGAAGCCCAGGTTCCCATTGAGTGGCCGGAAATACCTATGCGGCCTGAGTCCACAAAAGGCAGGGACGAAAGGTAACGATAAGCGCTTTTCCCGCCCATTGAACTGTCGGCAAGCCCTGAAGAAATAGCGGGACGGAAAAAATCGAGCACGCTGAAGGTCATCAGAACAAGGTATCGCTTTGGACCGGAAAGGGGCGTGTCGAGGGCGTTGAGTTTGAACCTGCCCGCACCCCGCCCGCGCATACCCGGAGTTGTATCGCCATGACCGTAAAGGTCCACTGATAACACCACAATGCCCCGGCGGGCAAGCTCGATACTGTAGGCCGCGGATGTCTCCTTGTCGTTCTGATAACCGTGCATCATCAGGACGGCCGGGGCCGGATGGGATGAGTCCGCCTCTTTGGGGCGGTAAAGCTTATAGGCGATACGGACCGGAAGAGCGTTTGCCGCGTCGCTTGCCTCCGGCGTAAAAAAGCCGGATTCCACCGAAACAGAGCCAAAATCGCTCTCAACAAAGCCGGCAAGGCCCGCGCAGAGAAGGCAGACAAAGACACAAACCCCGAAAACTATGAGCGCCCTTACCGGCAAAACAGTCTCTTTATTCTTCATATTTTCCCCCAAAAGAGAGTATATATTATTATAACACATGTTGATCAATTAAGTCAGAAATTATAGAATAGAAACAGGACATAACCAGCAGTGAAAAAAAATTATATCATGGATGAAAACGATGTGAATCTCTCAACCGCGGAAAAAGCGTTGTCGAAGCAATACCGGGCGTTTACGCCGCCTTCCACGTCCAATATAACCGGGAAGGAGCAGCGGCAATGAGGCATTTATTTATTATTAACCCTGTGGCCAAACTGATTAGCGGAAATACAAAAAAGGTGCGTAGCTCTATCGACGAGTTTTTTATGCAATATCCTGATATCCGTTATGATATATATGTCTCAAAGTGGTGCCGCGACGCGGTACCTTACATTAGGCGCTATCTCGCCAATACGCGTTTAGACGGAAACACCGAGACACTCCGGATACATTCCATCGGGGGTTCCGGTACGCTGTTCGAGGTAGTCAACAGTGTCATAGAGGTTCCAAATGTAGAGGTGGCGGTGTATCCATACGGGAAGCTGAATCTTTTCGTACGGTACTATAAAAATATGACGGCGTTTCTTTCTCTTTCCTCTCAGGTGTTTGGCGCCTCGCGTCCGGTGGATGTGATCCGCAGCGGCAACGGTTACGGGATCTGTCTGGGGCTGGTCGGATTGGAAGCCTATGCCAACAGGATAGGGGGGATGTGGGTCGAAAAAGGGATGCCTTCTGATCCGAGTTATCTGGTTGCCGGTGTAAGCAGGCTGTTTGACAAAAACAGGTCGCAGAAATACGAGATTACAATCGACGGTGTTCCGATAAGCGGCGATTTCCTGTCCATTTTTATCGCGAATGTGCCGAGTTACGGAATCAGGCTGCGCCCGGGCGTACACGCGCGTCCCGACGACGGCAAGCTTGATATCTATATGATCGAAGATATATCGCCGATGAAGCTTCTAAGATATGTCCCGGCGTATGTATACGGCCATTACGAAAGGATTCCTGATGGCTACTTCAGGCATTATAGCGCCGGAAAAATCAAGGTAACCTCAAATGAAGTCATGTATATTGATGTTGACACCGAGTGTTTTTATGGAACGTCGGTGGAATTTGAGATAATGCCGGGAGCCCTTCAGGTTGTGCTGCCGGATAACATTAAGGAGGCCGCGGAATGAGTGACAGGAACACCTCCGGTAATGTCATGAATAAACCCGCGAGCATAATCATTGTACTATACTGCATTAATGAATTGGCCTTTTATATATTTTTTTATCCCGGTAATTATTTTGCCTGGATATGCCGTTTCGTGGCGGGCGTTTTATTTGTGTCGCTATTTGTTTTCATAACAAGAATAAAAGGATTAACAAACCGGCAGTTGTCCATACTCGTCCCGTGTTCCATAGCCGTTGTGGAAATTATCACCTGTTTAATTGTTCATGTGGACAAGCAGTTATATATTTTTTTGATGGGTATCGCGCTGCTCAGCCTGACCTATGTCGATATCGCCGGGCTGCTTTTTACGATTATATTCACCTGCACGATATACGCTTTTATCACGATGGGATTACGCATTCCGCAGACAGGCGCGGAATTCCATTTTGAATATGATCTGTCCAGTGTAGTCTGTCTTATCATCATCGACTTTCTGATTTTCCTGCTCGGGAGGTATACGATAGGCGCGCTTGACCGTTCCCGGCAGACAGGGGAGACCTTTGACAGTATTTTGGAGACATCGCCGAATTTAATCGTAATCGTAAACGAAAAGGCAAGGGTGGAATATATAAGCAAATCATTGGCGGAGATGCTCGGAATTGAGAA
>JGI24698J34947_10000249_pt1 | contig 22641 bp, 17 predicted proteins | sample TergutMp193P3_FD_34947 | JGI IMG/M metagenome (IMG submission 34947) | reverse complement strand
CCGTGCCGTATGTCAAGCTCAATTTCGGGGAGCAGGAGGCGTACCCCAAGATAGACCTCTTCAAGCCCGACGAGAAAAACATTGAGCAGGTCATCATGGCATTGGAAAGGCTTGGCCCCCAGGGACTGACGGCCAAGGCCGACGAGATACGCGCGGATGTCGGCCTGTCCAACCCGGAAGAGGGGGACGATGTCATCGGCGGGAGGCCGAAGTTTGGATATAGCCAGGACATTCCGGAAGAGCCAGGCGAGGAAAAGAAGGTTTCGCTTAACGCCGCCGCCAAAGCCGGGCAGCCTGACGAATTGGACGAGCTTATCGACGAAAGCGGCTACGTGGCCGTGTCGGACGAGATCGCGGAGGTAATCGAGAAGGCCGCCGACGCGGCGACTGATTTTGAGGGTTTCCGGAAGGAGCTTACAAAACTCGTGACAAACTGGGCGCCGGACAGGATCGCCGAGTGCATCGCGGTGGCAACGTTCAAGGCGCGGGCGCTGGGGGACGCGGAGTTTGAGAAATGAGGGAAGAGCGGATCGGGAATGCGACGCTTTATCTCGGCACGATGGAAGACACCATAAGCGGCATCGGGCAGGTCTCTCATATATTCACCGACCCGCCTTACGGGTATATCAAAACGCATTATTTTGACAGGAAATTTGATGAAAAACTCTTTTTTGAAAATGCCAAGCGGCTCTTGCCGGACGATGGCTTTATTGCCCTGTTTGGTAGAGGCGCGTCATTCTATCGTTGGAACACCCTTCTTGCGGAATTGGGATTTGTTTTTAAAGAAGAGATCATTTGGGACAAACGCTATACGACCGCGCCTTGTATTGCTTTATCACGGCTACATGAGACCGTTTCCATTCACACTAAAAAGACTGGCAAAATCCGCCGTTCTAAAGTACCGTATGTGGAGCAAAAGCAATTCGACATTGAGAGCATTGTAAACGACATCAAACGGATAAAGAGCGCAATTAAAACCGAAGCGGGACTGAATAAAGTGTTGGCATTTTTACAGGGAGGGGCGTTATACGAATTTGAAGCTGTAGATAAGCATTGCATATCCCAGCAGCCGGGGATTAAAAAGCCCGACAGGGCATCAGCAACAATTAATGCCATAAAAAATGGAATGAACGAAAAATCCATTGTTTATTATGAAGTGAATAATAAAAGAACGGGCACCGTTGTAAGAAAAGATTTTCCGGCAAAAGACAGGGCGATATGTACCATTGAGGCAATCAATGAAGGCATGAAAGAAAAATCAATTTTACACTTATCAGAAATAAGCGGCGGTACTGGAATAACCGTTAGGACTGACTTGCCACAATTACCCAGGGAAATAAAAACGCTAAATTCCATAAACATCGACATGAGGGAAAAATCGGTCATCAGATTGAGAGCTGATCACCATAATCTATCGCACCCGACCGAGAAGCCCGTCCGACTCGCCGAGCGTATCCTTGCCCTCATATCCGATCCCGGAGACACCATCTATGACCCTTTCATGGGTTCCGGCAGCTTCGGGGTTGCCTGTATCAGATCCGGAAGGAAATACATCGGTTCTGAAATGATTCCGGAATATTTTGACATCGCCTTCAAGCGCATCAAACAAGCCGTTACGGAGAACAGCTTATGCCAGACATAATCCCCCAGGCTGCTCTGGATTACATCAAAAACAAGAACCTCAAAGTCGGCTTCAGCTATAAGGACGTGTGGAATGAGGAACACGCCACGTCTTTCACGGTCGCCAAGGCAATGAAGCTTGAAGTTCTTTCCGATCTTCACAACGCGGTAACAAAGGCGATTGAGCAGGGGCAGTCCTTTGACACGTTCAAAAAAAACATCAAGCCAACACTGCAACAAAAGGGCTGGTGGGGCCGCAAAGAAACGTTTGATAAACTTACAGGCCAGACCGTTGAAGCGCAACTCGGCAGCGACCGCAGGCTTAAAAAAATATACAGCACAAACCTTCGCCAGGCGTATCAGAAAGCCCAATATGACCGGACGATGGCAAGCGACTTGCACCCATACTTTATGTACCTCATCGGCGCCAGTGCCAGCCATCGGGAGGAACACCTAAGCTGGAACGGCCTTGTTCTGCCAAAGGACGATCCCTGGTGGGACAGTCATTTCCCTCCCAAAGGCTGGGGGTGCCAGTGCCACACCCGCGCCGTATCCGAATACCGGCTGCAAAAATATAAGGCTGAGGGCATACCGATCCCGGTGGCGGCTGACGGCTCGGGGGGCGGGACGTTGAGGATTAAGACGAAGGCCCCGCCGGATACCTTTTATTTTTTCTACAACGAACGGAAAGGGATTTTGGAGAAGGTTCCCAACGGCGTGGACCCGGCCTTCAACTGGCATCCCGGCAAGGCGGCTAGGGACGCGGGCGCGAAAGCAGCTTTGGGAAAAGCGCAGGCGGCATACGACAAAGCCGCGAACATCGTGCCGGTGATGGCCGATCGGCAGAGGACGGCGGAACTCCAGAAGGTCTCCACGCCTTTTTTCAGGAAACTGGAAAAAGAAAGCCCCGCAAATTTTGAGTACACGAATACCTATTCAGAAGGAGCGGGATCGAATGTAAATAAAGCCATCTATAACACCGACTGGGAAAAAGGCAACTATGCGAAATTGATACACTCCCTGGACGATACCATCTCAAAGTACCCAGTCCTTGACGCGGAGACGTGGTTTTTTAAGGGGGATGATGCTTCCTACTGGAGTGGCGCGGCTGTTGGAGAAATAACTACCCCAAAAGGGTTCCTAAGCACATCCGCCCTTAAAAGCCGGGCGGAAAGCTACATTACCGAGAATAAGAAAAATCTGCCTTTTATGGTCGTTATCCGCGCCCCGAAAGGGACACGGGGGCTTTACATCGGTTCAAACACTGCCTATAATAAGAATAGGCTGTTCAAGGGAAACGAGTACGAGTATTTGTTCCCCCGGAACACGGATTTTCTGGTACTGGAAAAAGACAGTACCCACATAGTATTAGAGGCCAGAAAGTGAGCGAGCGAGAAGACGAGCTTATTGCCAAGTATGCCTGCGGACACTATGCTTCTTATGTTCGTGAAATTGCGGAACTTCATGGCGGTATTGACCGGGTGGAAAACGATGAATTTATCTTTGGCGACGGGACTTCCATGTACACCATGCCAGAACCCAAGTCTATGCTTGAGCGCTGGGCGGAGGAAGATAAATGCCGTCCTGCCGATTGGTTGCAAGTTCGTGGTGCTTAAAAAAGGGCAACTTGGCGGCCCCGGAGTTCCGAATTTGCCCTTTTTTCATAGAAAATAAACGTCTGATTTATTGCATAATATGTAAGTTAATTAAAATAGGATTGCGCGAAAATCCGCAGGATCAACCAAAATCCCGCTGTATTCTCCGTCATTTCTAAATCTATTCTCCGCTCTATTCAATCTGAACCAGCAGCCTCATCTTTATACTTTTTGCCTGTGCCCATTTGATAGAGACCTCCGTGTTTTGTCAACCAAGATCCTGAACATTTAATAAATTTATAATATCGGTATGTTCCATAACAAGCTGCTTGGTATATGAAAAAAAGACCGTTCCGTCAACAGGTGAAATTATTCTGTCAATGACATTGCCCTCAAGAGGGTGGATTATTTCGCAGAGTAAATCGCCTTCCTTGACTTCGTCTCCTATGGAGGCGTATTTCTTTAGTATCCCCGCGCTGCGCGTGCTTATGCGCAATATTGCATCTTCGTTTACTATGCGGGTATGTGAACCGGGGTGCATGCTCCATGTGAGGAGCCCTTTTGCAATGAGAAAGCGCAGGGCGGCGTTTACCGCGGTCTGGGTTGACTGCCCCCCGATGTGTTCGGTGTATGTCGCGAACAGTGAAAAAGCCTCGCAGCCCCAGATCTGCCAGTTGTAATCGAGCGTCGCCGTATCGTATGGGGAAGGTTTTCTTATGAGGCCGTAGGGCATGCCGAAATCAGAAAGCGATGCATAGGCTTCCTGTCTTACATTGCCGGTGTCAATCAGCTTGACATGCGGAAGGAATTCGCCTTCCTGATAAAAACTCGCCATCTGTATGCCGAACACGTAATCTTTTATTAATTTGAAAAGACCGTCCGCTATACGCTGGGTTGTCTCGCCTGCGTCATTTCCGGGGAACATGCGGTTAATGTCGGTATTGTCCATTGTCCAGAAACGCTTTCCTATGTTCATTGAATAATAATTCGCGCAGGGTATGACCATGATGCTCTTGCCCCTGGTTATACACCCTTTTTCCTCAAGCCGCTTGAGGGTATCCACAAGCTGCGCGCAGATTGCCATCTGCTGTATTTCATTGCCCCGAAGGGCCCCGACTACGCAGCATGATTTTTCGCCCGAGCCGAAAACGTACCCGGTGATATCCAGACTCTGACGGTAAGGCGACTTAATCGAATATATGGTGTTCTTAACCATTCGCGTCTCCCATAATCCGCGCAAGCAAAGACCCGCCGAACACCAGGGGGTATTCCCGTAAGGTGAATAACAAACCGTCGCAGGGAGATATGGCGTTATCTACGGTGCCGCCCGTTAATGGATTAAGCACCCTGCCGACAAGATCGCCTGAACTTACGCGGCTGCCGTGAGCGGCGCACGGAATGAAGATGCCCGCCGCGTCCGAATTGAGGTAACCGACGACCCGGTCTTTTGAAACGATAGGCGTTCTTACCTGCCGGCTCTGTCCGCTGTATATACCGATTTCACGCAGTAAATTCAGTATGCCGTCCAGAAGCTGCGTGCAGTAACTTTCCGTTATGCGCATACCGACGCCCATTTCAACCACGAGTGTTTTCACGCCGCGTTTGTTAAGCGTATGCGCAAGCGTTGATTCAAGTACCGTTGCCGCCGCGTGTATCCAGACGAGGTCGACGTTGAGCATCTTTGCGTATGGGAGCAGTTCGGCCTCCGTCTGCTCACTCACGCGTACTTGTGGAATTTCGCGGATGAAAATATTGCTTGAGTGAATGTCAATGCAAATATCCGCGCCATCAATATCGTTTATTATGCCGTACGCGACGGCTTCCGCGAGAGAGCCTGTCGGCGATCCGGGGAAAATACGGTTCATGTCCAAATCGAACAGGGGAAAGCCCCTTGTGATGGAATCTATCCCAAGAGGATTGGTAGCCGGATAAATATCAACGATGCCCGAAAGTTTTTGTTTTTCGTCGTTTAGCAATTTTACAAGACGGGCGCACACATACTGGCCCTCAAGTTCATCACCGTGGGTGCCCGTAACAATACAAACGCGCTTGCACCCGGTTGACGCGTTGTTTTCTATGCGGTTTTTTTGTATAACGAGATTTTCCGTTACCGGCAGGGCCGCGGAGCAGACAGGTACAATCATTGGGAAAACTCCATGAGGAGGCTTATCGTCTGCGTTCCCCGGCACGCGCCTCTGTATGCCCCGCGCTCAACGGAGCAGTCTTCAAAGTCGCGGCCGGATGATAGCGCGATGTAGCCAGAGTCTATCAATTTATCACGGGTGGGGTCTATGCCGTAGTACCGGTCTTCAATCCACGCTTCTACCCACGCGTGGGTTTCGCCGTAGTCGGACGCGAGCCCCGCGATGTACCTGCAGGGAATCCCGCTTAACCGCAGCAGCGCGAGCAGTATGTGCGCGTAATCCTGGCAGACTCCCGCGCCCAGATCAAAAGCTTCCTGGGCCGTGGTTGTATTCACGGTGACGCCGCGCTCGTAACGCAGGTGATCATGCACGGCGTGCGAGAAATACTGAACACGTTGCAAAGTATCAACCGGCGCGGAAGGAGCAAGGGCGTTATGGAAATCAACAAGCCTCTTGCCGGGGAACGTCAAAGCCGTTGGATAGAGCAGTGCGCGTTCAGGCTCGGCCCCTGCCGTATACGAAGCGTCTGTCATTTCCGCTGTTCCCTGTATGCTGAAACTGAAATGATCGTGCGGCGCGTTGATATACCCTGAGAGGGCGTTGTTGCCGAAGCCGTCGCTTGTAGACCACACCGTTGCCGGCGGTTCAATAAGCCACGAGAGGTTCTTTATGCACTGCCTGCCGTCGCTTTGCGGCAAAATCCGCAAGAAAAAATGATGATTCGAGGCGGGGGAAGAAAAATCCAGTTTCGTTTGATACTGAAAATTGACTGTCCTCAAGCAGTCAGCCCTTCAAACAGTTTGTTCAGGCTGCCGAGAACTTCGCTCAAATTCTCCTTGTAGCTGTCCTTTTTGGCCAGTGCTTCAACCAGTACGTTCAGATGCTTTTTATTGCAAAAATTTCTGCGATGAACGCGGTCAAATATATGGCACAACTTGTCGAACTCGTTGCTTATGGCTTCACTGTCGAAAGAGAGTCTAAAATAAAGATCCATTCTTTCAATAATCTTGCCGCATCTGATGATGGTTCCAGCCTCTCCTGCCATGAGATTATCGTCTATACTGCCCCAATATGCAAGCAGGTAATCCTTGACAGGCATGAATTCAAGCCGCAGGTTTTTTGCGCCGCGGCTGGAATGAAACCTGTTGGACGCAAGCTCGAGGTATGCAAGTGACTCGCTGCCAATCACGTTCCTTGTAACAAGCGCGTTATCATGCGAGCGGCGGAAGGCCGAACTGATCGTAAAGGGTTCTATGCCGTATAAAAAACCTTCTATGAAAGTTTCACGATCCCCGTATTTATCGTCAATCTCCAGCTTTTCAAGGAAAGTCCTATAGGAATATTTGTTCTTGTCCAGCATCACGTCACAATAATCGAAAAAGACGCCAAGAGTCGTATAGACGCGCTCCACATACCTTCCAAGCCAGTAAAGGTTTGAACTGTGTTCTACCGAGATAATACCCATGTATCTTTAAAACCTCCTCCCTGGGAAGAATTGACTACAAACGAACCCTCCACACGCGCGAAACGTGTGAGGCCGCTGGGCCAAACGTGCGTTGTTGTACCGGTGAGTACAAACGCCCTTAAATCGGCTTTTCGCGGAATACGGCCGCCGTCCTCTTCCATTGTATCAAGATCGATGAAATCAATGACCTCCTGCGAGATGAACCGTCTCGGTTCCCGCGTGATCAACGCTTTTAACTCGGAAAGCTTTTCCGCGGGGAGATCACTGCCAAATACCACGCCATAGCCGCCTGCCTCGGAAACATCCTTAATTACGAGTTTCTTTATGTTCTCCAGCGTATATTTAAGATCGTTCTCGTAATAAGGTAAATAGGTCGGCGCGTTTTCCAGTATGGGCTCTTCATCCAGATAGTACTTTATCATTTTGGGCACAAAATAGTAGATACCCTTATCGTCCGCCACGCCGTTGCCCGGCGCGTTTATGATCGCGATGTTTCCCGCGCGGTATACATCCATTATATGCGGCACGCCGATAAGTGAATCGGAATAGAATGTCATGGGGTCCAGGTATTCGTCGGAAATACGCCGGTACACCGCACCGACTTTTGTTTTTACGCCCAGATAATCATTCATGTACAGCATCGCGTTTTCAACTGAAAGCTCCGACGCTCCAACAAGCAGCGCCCCTGTACGCTCGGCAAGATAGGAGTGTTCAAAATAGGCGGCATTGTATCTGCCGGGCGTAAGAATTACGTTCAATCCCCCGCAGTTCACATGATCCATGGTCTCCCGAAGCATGTCCGAATAATTGCGGTTATCGACGACATTGTTCTGCAAAAAAGCATCGGGATTCGCTATGCGGCAGAGTTCCCTTGCGATGAGCGGATATGAAGCGCCGGACGGTACGCGAAGATTGTCTTCGAGTATGTACCACGCGCCGGTTTTCGCCTGGACGAGATCGATGCCCGAAATGTGGCTGTACACGTTTTTGGGAGGGACGGCATTATTGCACTGCGGTAAATAGCCTTTGGAAGTGTACACAAACTCCTCAGGTATCACCTTATCCGATATGATACGCCCTTTGGAATAAATATCCGCCAGGAAACAATTTAAAGCATCCACCCTTTGGATAAGGCCCCTGTCCAAAAAAGCGAACTCGTCGCGGGAGATGATTCTTGGAATGGCGTCGTAGGGGAAAAGCTGCTCAATGAACTCCCCGTTCCTGTAAATCCCGAATTTAACGCCGTATCTCATCATCAATTTATTGATTTCCTGAGCGGAGGCAATTGAAAACATATCCATCTTTATACCCTCCACAAAAAAAGGCGTATGCTTCTCGGCAATTGTCCGAAGACAATCACAGACAAACACACACCTTTGTGCGATTGCAACTGCAAAATGCTGCGGCCTAGAAGACTTGAAGCCTCCGATGCCTCACGTCCTGTTCGGCATCTCCGGCCCGCCTCAGGCCGCTGGCGGCGCGCGTCCTGCGCGCCTTACCTCCCTATCGGTCGGCGCGGCCTTCGGAAGTTCAAGTCTTCTTTATATTCATATAAAAGCCCCTTTGGTTTTTTATGAATTTTCGATAAAATAAATTTGCGGCCTAGAAGACTTGAACTTCCATGCCTCTCGGCACCAGCACCTCAAGCTGGCGTGTCTACCAGTTCCACCAAGGCCGCAAACCACTCGGTCACCAAATCCTAATGAAATATCCAGCTTATGTCAATATTGGTTCCTGTCGATAATATGGACATGAATAGCAGAGTTCTTTTTTTTGCGGCAAAGATTTGTGCCGCGGGAATTATACTGGGTATTTTAGCGGGATGCGCGTCCGGGCAGCCGGTAGTCGTCGATGAGCCTCCTCCGGTACCGGTGGTTCCGGCTCCTGTCGAGGATGATATTTGGACCCTGCTTGCCAGAGGCGAAACAGACAAAGTCAGAGCGCTCTTCTCAGGCCAGTTTAACGTAAATGAGACCGATAGCCAGGGAAAAACGCCTTTGCATTACGCCGCGGAAAATAAAGATTCTGTGCTGGCCGCTTTCTTCCTTGCTCTTGGCGCCCGTGTTGACGCCGTCGACAACGATCAAAAAACCTCTTTGAGCATAAGCGCAGAAAAACTTGACGCGCCCACCGCGAAGGTTCTTGCCGCCGCAGGAGCGAACATACATTACCCGATGAGAAATTCCGGCTCACCCGCCCGCATCGCCATACGGGAAAACGGGGATTTGCTTTCGGCTTTACTGAATCAGTCTTCGCTAATCAGCGTTGATTCGGCGGGCATGACTATTCTGCACATAGCCGCGGAAGCCGGGAACAGTGTTGCGGTAGAAACGATACTCAAGGCGGGGAATAATCCGTTTGGGAAGAATAACGGGGGAAAAACCGCTCTTGATCTCGCGTTTGAGCGAACCGATTCAAGAAGCCATGCCGCCGTCGCCGAGCGGCTCATCCTTGCGGGAGCTGTTTCCGATCATCCCATCTACAATTACTTCGCCCCCGCCGCAAAGGATTCCAACTACGATTTACGCAGCTCCGACGGCATGGCCCCTCTTCATTTTATGGCCCGTGAAGGCTATATAGGTTATTTGAGCTTTGCCCTGGAAAGGGGCGCCAACGCAAACATAAAAAACGCGTCGGGCGCATCTCCCCTCCATGAAGCGACACGCATCGGGAATCAGCGGGTAATAGAAAGGCTTCTTGACAGCGGCGCGGAAGTAAACACCCAGGACGCGAAAGGTAATTCGGTACTCCACATAGCCGGTCCTCCGGCAGGCGCCGTAGATATCGTCAGACTTTTCCTTTCCAGGGGAGCCAACCCCAATCTAAGGGACGAGCACGGAGACTCCCCCCTTCATGTCGCGATGGTTCTCAACAGAAGCGATGACGTCGTCCGGGCCCTTCTTGCGGCCGGGGCGGATGTTACTATTCGTAACCTTGACGGCAAAACGCCGCTTTATCTCGCGGTGGAAAAATCCAGAGCTGAAAAAATTCCCATGCTGCTAATCTATAATGCCGACATTTTCGCCGTTGACAATAACGGTATCACACCATTTGAAAAGGCGCTTGATGTAAATCCGTATTTGGTTTCTTTCATGATCACGGATAAAACAGTTTTACAGAATGACAGCAACGGCAATACAATTCTTCACCTGACGGTCCGGGAGGGCAGCGACATCGCAATAGTGAACGCTATCCTTGCCCGTAACGCTTCAGTCGTGAACGCGCGAAACAAAGAAGGAGACACGAGCCTTACCATAGCGGTACGCAAGGATAATGAGGCTGCCGGAACCCTGCTTTTAAACAAAGGGGCCGATATTTTTGCGGTTAACGCGAAGGGTGAAAGCCCTCTTTCTCTGACTTTCCCTCCTCCTGAAAGCAGAAACTCGGATTACAGACGGTGGATGCTGACTGACGAAACCCTGAAAGCCAGAGATGGAGTGGGTAATACGATCCTGCACTATGCGGCACAATGGCGGCTTGATTCCTGGATCCCCTTGCTTATAGATAAGGGGGCAAGAACAGAAGCAATCAACGCGACCGGGGAAACTCCCCTGTTTTTCGCAGCCAGATACAATTCGCCGTTAACAATCGACTTGCTGGAAAAAAACGGAGCTTCGCTTGCGGCCAGGGACTTTCTGGGGAACTCCGTTCTTCACGCGGCGGTACGCTGGAACGCTTATCAGGCGGCGGAAAAATTGATCAGCCTGAAAGTAGATGTCAACTGTCACGCGCTGAACGGAAAAACCCCCCTGCACGATTCCATTCGCTGGTGGATGCCGGAAATGCAGGCGCTGTTGATTAAAAACAAAGCGGATATTGAATTACGTGACAAAGACGGTAACACGGCGTTTATGGAGGCGGTCATGGCCGGGAATTCCGCGTCGATGGAACAGCTTTTCAATCTGGGCGCCGACACAAAAACACGCAACTTCAAGGGCGATACTGCCCTGCACGTAAGCGCGGCCATAGACAGCATTGACCTCTCAACCCAGCTTCTCGCGTGGGGGGTTTCCATTCACGCCAGAAATGCCCAGGACAGAACGCCGTTTCAAATTGCCCTCAATAGTTACAACTACATGCTTGTAAAATCGTTTCTTGCCATGGGCAGGATAAATTCTTCCGACGATTTCGGGTTTTCGCCGCTGCACATAGCGGTTCAGGAAAACGCGCCTCTGATTCTCGTTAGCGCGATTCTGGAGTTAGGCGCAAGGCAGAATTCTGTCGATCAGGAAGGACGCACGCCATTGAGACTTGCGCTGGATTTGAATCACCTGGAAATGGCCAGACTCCTCGCCGAATCCGGAAGCGATGTATTCTACGCCGCGAGGGACGGCAAAACACCTGCGGATATTTCCATCGACAGCGGAGAAGTAATGGTGACCGCCCTCTTCTCGGGAAGCTCAATAGACGCGAAAGATCCTTTGGGAAATACGATACTTCACTACGCGGCGCGTCACGGAGATCCAAAAATGGTTTCTCTTCTGCTTTCATTGGGGGCCCGGAAGGAAATCAAAAACATCGCGGCGGAAAGCCCGGTTGATATTGCCTTGCGCTGGAGGAACCAGGAAGCCGCGGCGCTGCTGAATTAGGCGTTATCCGTGACACGAATCGTGTCTTGCGGCATGGCTATAATTCGCTGATGTACCTCGTGAACAGATCGAAAAGGATCGGATCAACTTTGCGGCTTTTATTGATGAATTCTTCTTCTATCAGATCAAGGGCTTCTTCCGGGGTCAGGGCTTTCCGGTATTTACGATTCGGATCGGTGAGGCTGTCAAACACGTCCACTATCTCAAGCAGCTTTGCCGGGAAAAACGCCAGGGCCTGATATTGCAGCATGGGTTTGACTTCGTAAGAAACACAGTAATCCTGTTTTATCGCGGGGTTTGTCTTTTTTAGCTGCTCAAGACCAATACGGTAATATCCATAACCCGACGGATCGCCGTAGTATTCGTGATGATACCCGGCAATAAGGCCCGCGTCCTGGGGATAATTCGTTTTGTTCATAATGGCGTTGTAACCGACTTTAACATGCTCCATAACAATATCGCGGTTGTACGCCCCTTCGCCTTCATGGTATTCAACTGTGGAAGCTTTTCCTACGTCGTGTACCAGGAAACCGACCGCCCAATTATAGAAGACATTTTCCGGTATTGCCCGCATTCCGCCCAGGAAAACCCTTTCCAGGGTTAGAGATTCCGGATCAATGTGAGGCAGGAGAGAACGATAATAAGCATGGTACTTTCTGATGAAGGAGATTCGCAGTTTTTGGATAAGGCTTGAGCCTGAAACCAGCTTATTGTAAAAAGAGAGGAAAGAAAGCCCCTTAAGATAGGTGCGGGTCATGTGCTGGATGATTGTACCGTTGGATTTTGATACCAGAGTATTCATAAGTTCATCGTTTAGTATATTTTCCGCGATGAGCTGTGAAGACGCCACCACAATATCATGGGTAGAATTAACGATGTTCTGGGTTTGTTGTTTGGCGTCGCCTTCCGCAAAGTTCATTGCTGAAATTATCGACGTATAATTGTTCAGTATGGTATCTTCTGTCGCTTCAACCAGAACCTTGGTAACAACGTCTTCCTGTCTGGGCTTTTGGACGATTAAGGCTTCAAGCCGTTTTTTACAGTCCTGCATGCGTTTAAGCCGTTCAAGTTCCGACAATCCGGAAAAAGCCACAAATCCTTCTCCAAAGCCGTTGTCTGACATATTTACGTTATTTGCCGGCGCCGGTACGGGTTTCACCGTTACGGGCATTTCTATCACTGTATTTTCCATTCCCACAGGCGCTGTCCACTGGGAATTGAGCTGTGCCGCCCTTTCTTCAATTTTTGCAAACTCATCCCTTGCGACATAATACTCCCACGCTTCATTCTGAAGCCAGAATTGATTATTATTCTCATAAAGGATTCTGAAAGGCATGGCTTTCTTTTTCTGGAGTTTTCTATTGAAACAGATTACACCGATATCTTCCTTAATACAGGCATCAACATGGTTCTTGCTTTTTCTGACGATTTCCCGTAACAGAACGGGAGTTTCTTTTGTATCCACTTTTGCCTCCACCGGACAGTTTTCATAATATGGCTTATTGGAAGGCGGGGTCAATACCCCGCTGTTTGCAGCGGTTGGAGTTCCAATACATTACAAGAAGGTTTAAAACGTACTGGGTATGGACCCAAGAACCCGCTTGCGCGGGGGAGAGTCTAATAAATTTCCTCTCCAACGAAGATACCCTGTGGCTTGCCACGGGGTTCTTCATTTGCCTGTATATTTTACATGATTTTTCCGGTTTTATCAATTATTTATTCTTTTTTTGGCATTTTGGTGTATAATATTGCAATATATTCTGAGGTAATGCCGTATGGAAACTATGATACAGGCGCACCGGGGGGCGTCGGCATATTGTCCCGAAAACACGCTGGAAGCGTTTACCAAAGCCATTGAGCAGGGAGCCGACTGCATAGAGCTGGATGTCCATCTTTCCAAAGACGGCGAGATTGTCGTCGCCCATGACGAACGGCTGGAGCGTGTTTCAAACGGGACGGGGTATATAAACGACCATACGCTGGAGGAGCTGAGATCGCTGGACTTCGCCAAGTTGCATCCCGGTACGGTATGCCGTATCCCGACCTTGCCTGAGGTTTTTTCGCTGGTCAAGCCTTTGGCGATTACCGTGAATATTGAACTGAAGACTACAGAGCGTCTTTATCCGGGACTTTGCGAAAAACTCATCGGCCTGGCGGAAGAGTTCGGGGTAGGGGAGCGTATTCTGTATTCATCGTTCAACCATTATTCCCTTAGGGAGATAAAGCAAATCGAACCAAAAGCAAAGATTGCTCTCTTGTATCAACTGGGTATGGTTGACCCCTGGGTTTACGCGAATTATCTGGGGGCCGACGCGATTCATCCGCATTACTTTATTATCGCGACGCTGCCTGAAACGGTTAGGCGCTGCCATGAAAACGGCGTTAAGGTGAATGTGTGGACTGTGGATGAGAGCGAGGTAATGAAGATGATGCTGAAAAGCGGGGTAGACGGTATTATTACGAACAAACCGGATGTCGCGATTGCGTGCCGCGACGCGTACCGGGGTGAATTATCGGATGGAGGTTGTTAAATGCAAGAGAATAAACTGGACGTAAAAAAGACGCTTCTTTTGTCCTTCGGGTTTTTCGCGTCGTCAATCGCGTGGAGCGTTTACAATTCATTTGTACCGCAGATTCTGGAAGGTTTTATCGCAAGCACAACGCTGATCGGCTTTATCATGACATTTGACAATATCTTCGGCGTAGTTTTTCAGCCCCTGTTCGGAGGGCTGAGCGATAAAACGCATACGCGTTTTGGCCGCCGTATGCCGTATATCTTTATCGGCCTGCCGATCTGCGCGGTGGCGTTCACCATAATTCCGCGTATGGGCAGCCTCCCGTCCCTTATGGCGGTTGTAATCATTTTCACCTTTGTGATGTCCGCCTGGCGGTCTCCGGTGGTGGCGCTCATGCCCGACATCACCCCCGGCCCCTTACGCAGCCAGGCCAACGGCATCGTCAACCTCCTGGGCGGGGTCGGCAGCCTGATCGCCTTCTTCGCCGGCGGCATCCTCTTTAACGTCGGCGGTTTCCCGCTTCCGTTCTTGATGAGCGCAATTATGATGCTGCTCGCCCTCGCCGTACTGGCGCTGTTCGTGCGCGAACCGCCGCAGGCGTACGCACCGGTACCTTCCGCCGAGCGGGCGAAAGCGAGTGTCGCAGCAGAGATGCGCGGCGAGCCTGCTGCGGAAAAGACCAAAAAAACAGACTTAAAACTCACCAAAGAAGAGAAAAAAAGCCTTCTCCTGATTCTCTTCGGCGTGTTCTTCTGGTTTACAGGCTACAACGCGGTTGAAACGTTTTTTACCCTTTACGCGACCAACACCCTGGGCATGAGCCCCGGCGACGCCTCGATGACGCTTTCGATCTTTTCCCTCACTTTTTTGGTCTTCGCGGTTCCGGCCGGTTTTATCGGCGCTAAAATAGGGCGGCGCAAGGCGATCCTGACAGGACTGGCGGGGCTTGTTGTACTGTTTGTTCCGATGATCTTCCTGACCAATGCATGGGTAACGCGCGCCTGCCTCTTTTTAGGAGGATTTTTCTGGGCGTTTGTCAACATCAATTCTCTGCCGATGGTGGTGAAACTTTCAGGCGAAGATAAAGTAGGCGCCTTTGTCGGGTATTACTACTTCTTTTCTTTCAGCTCGCAGATCGTTTCCCCGATCCTTTTCGGCTTTATCCGCGACGTAGTCGGCCATTACAGGGTGCTGTTCCTCTATGCCTGTATAGCGTTTATACTTGCCGCGTTGAGCCTCTTCTTTGTCCGTCATGGCGAGGACAATAAGGAGGAACCGGTAACCGCGACACAGGTGCTTGAGGGGCTTGACGACTAAGTGGAGTATTTCTTTATCCGCGTTTGGGCTGTCAATGCGTGGGCGAGCATCCGCTCGACCGCACACTGGCGGCCGGTAACTTTGCCGATCTCGACGCTGGCCTCCCTGGTCATTTTTTGGTAGGTTACGGTTTTCAGAAACTTGCCTACCCATACGCCGCCGGTATAGCGGGCTGCTCTGCTGGTGGGCAGGATATGGTTCGTGCCTATCGACTTGTCCCCATACGCGACTGTCGTTTCCTCGCCGATGAAAAGGGAGCCGTAGTTGGTTAGATTATCAAAATAAAATTTGTCGTCCTTCACATGCAGTTCAAGGTGCTCCGGGGCGTAGTCATCCGATATGCGTACGGCTTCTTCCCTGCTTTCCGCTATGTAGACGATCCCGTTGTTTTCCCATGAGATCTCCGCCACTTCCCTCGTGGGCAGCGCCGCAAGCTGGGCCTGGAGTCTTTCTACGCAGGCGGCGGCGAATTTTTCGCTGAAGCAGATGAGGCACACGCCGCTGTTGGGATCATGCTCCGCCTGCCCCAGAAGATCGCAGGCTGCAATGTCCGGGTCGGCGTTGTCATCGGCGATAACGAGTATCTCCGTGGGGCCTGCGAGCAGGTCGATGCCGCATCTGCCGTAAAGCTGGCGTTTCGCCTCGGCGACGAATTTATTCCCGGCCCCGCACAGTATGTCGGCCGGCGCGACAATGCCCATGCCAAAGGCCATCAGGGCGAAAGCGGGAACGCCGCCCGCGATAAAGACCCTGTCTGCGCCTGCTTTTTTCATGGCGTTGATGGTTGCCGGATAGTAGCCTTCTCCCTTTACGGGCGGCGTACAGGCGTTGATGTTTTTTACCCCGGCCACCCGCGCCGGGATGATGCTCATCTGGGCAGAGCCAAACATTGGGTACCTTCCCCCGGGGATATAACTGCCGGCGGTATTCACAGGGATATGTTTGTGCCCCAGAATTACCCCGGGCCTTGTTTCAATCTCAAGCGGTTTTAGGGTTTCAAGTTGTTTTTTGGCGAATTGGCGGACATTTTCCTGGCAAAAGTCGGTATCGTCAATGATCTGTCTGTCAAGAGAAGCTATCGCCTTGTCGATTTCCGCGGCGGACAGTTCGAAATCGGGCGGGCTCCAATTATCAAAGCGCTTGCTGTACTTCCGTACTGCGTCGACACCGTTCTTTTCAAGGTCAAGAAGCATCTCCGAAACGATCGCGGCCGTCTGAGGGTCTTGCTCAAACAGACGATGGCCGCCGTTTTTGTAGATACGCATAATTAAGAGTATCACAAAAGCATGATTGCGGGCAGAGGTTCTATCCCCTGCTTTACTTTTTTTATTGGAAGGCGGGGTCAATACCCCGCTGCTTGCAGCGGTTAGAGTTCCAATACCTAACAAGAAGGTTTAAAACGTACTGGGTGTGGACCCAAAAACCCGCTTTCGCGGGGGAGAGTATAATAAATTTCCTCTCCAACGAAGATACCCCGTGGCTTGCCACGGGGTATCTTCATTTTATAGCTTTTTTTACGGCCTTCGCTCCCTTTGTGATTTTCTTCTCGGCGCTGTCAACCTTTTTGGCAGCAGTCTTCTTTGCCGCGGTGGTTTCAGCCTTTACGGCTTTTTTTACGGCCTTCACATCTTTGGCGGCTTTCTTTTCAGCGGCGCCAACCTTTTTTGCGGCCGTCTTCTTTACATCGTCGGCGTCGGCTTTTACAGCTTTTTTCACAGCCCTCGCTTCCTTGGTAACCTTCTTCTCTGTTGCCGAAGCAACACTTGTCTTTGCCATAGAAATAACTCCTTTATTTTAGTAGTTATTATATTTATCGGCAATGAACCGCTTTTAAAAAAGTTTTTTTTATAGCTCGTTTCGATAACCGCCGCCCGGAAAATCCTTCTGACAGCGCATAACATTCACAAAAGTTCCCCGTCGTCGCCTTCGGCAATGCCGCCTGTGCTTTTAATTTAGCGGAACCTGCGAAAATTCCCAACTAATCCTCACATAACCGTGACCGCCTTGTCCGCCTTCGGACAAATAGTAAGTCACAACATATGCAGTACCCCCTGCGTTTAAACGAGTCCAGGTACCGGCAAGACCACCATTACCGCCGCCGCCGCCTGCAGCTCCTCCTCCTCCTCCTCCCCATGAACCCCCTGTGTATCCAGTCTCAGGGTTGTGTGTGACTGAATTAGATTTACCGCCTTTTCCACCCGTTTTTCCATAACCGTTTTCACCATTCACTCTAGTGCCTCCGGCTCCGCCTCCGGCAAAAGCACTTGAACCGCCTGAACCTGCTGAATCGCCATTAGTTCTCCAGCCTGCTCCTCCTCCGCCTCCGCCAAGTGAACCGCCGCCGCCGCCTTTATCTCCAGCTTTTGAGTTTGACGAATCTTGCATACCATTACCGCCGCTGAGAAGGCCGCTCCCACTGCCGCCGATGCCCTCTGCATAATAGTATAAGAATGAGGAGGCGACTAATCTTTCTCCGCCGCCGCCGCCGCCGCCGCCAGGTAACGTTAATAAAGGCAAAAATATGTCTTCACCGCTTTGATTTTTTGACGGATATAATAATTCGGTTTTGCTGCCTGAAGATGCAATTGGGTTAGGTATTGAATAAGAACCGGCAGCAATCCCAGCCCCGCCTTTACCAACAGTAACACGAATCTTGGTACCAGGCGTTATGGGAATTGCCTTATCAATAACGAATGCCGCGCCGCCGCCGCCGGCTCCCTCGGGATTAGAACCAATGCTTCCTCCTCCTCCTCCTCCTCCGCAAGCGGTGACAAAAATTTTCGTGACGCCGGCAGGAACGGTAAATTCGCCGTCGTCATAGAATTCCAAAAACGGGGATTGCGTCATAATAAAGGTATTTTTCCCGTCGATATAAATGTAACCTCCTTCACCGACAACAACGTCCGGTTCAGCTTTAATACCGGTATTCGCATCGTCAATATACCAATATCCGTCTTTCCCGATATAAATATCAGATTCTGCTTTAACACCGCTGTTTTCTCCGTTAATATACCAGTATCCGTCTTCCCCGATATGAATATCAGATTCTGCTTTAACACCGCTGTTTTCTCCGTTAATATACCAGTATCCGTCTTCCCCGATATAAATATCAGATTCTGCTTTAACACCGCTATTTTCTCCGTTAATATACCAGTATCCGTCTTCCTCAATGGTAATTTCAGGAGGATTATTTTCATCATTGGGGTTTGCTGTGACATTGGTTTTTTTGCCGTTAATATACCAGTAATTATTTTCCCCAATATAGATTTCAGGCGGCGCAATATTATTTTCTGGCGACACTTTAATACCTGTACTCTTGCCATCAATATGCCAGCAGCCGTCTTCCCCAACTGTGATTTCGGATTTCGCTTTAATACCGGTATTTTCTCCGTTAATATACCAGTAACCGTCTTCCCCAAGTTTTAGGTCTGCGGGTGAGCCGTTTTGGCCGGCCATTCCTGCAACCCCCGGTTGTCCAGGCTGTCCCGGTTGTCCCGACTGTCCCGGTTGTCCCGGCTCGCCATCCTCTCCCGGCGGTCCCTCGCCCGCAGCCGGCTTGCAGCTTGCGACGGTCAAGGCTAGAAAAAGGATCGCCGCGAAAACAGGTTTAATTACTCTCATACTCTTCTCCTTGTGAAAAAATTTTTCCGGCACAAGCCGGAAGGAGGCCTATGTTTGGCTTCCGGCTATATACGGTGTGAAAACGCAGGATACTTCAAAAAATATTACAAATGTAATAATTTTTGCGACAGCTTGTTTTATAACGCAAAGAATGTTATTCTCGCTTTTACGACGGAGATAATATGCATGTTTTGAAATTTGGCGGTACATCGGTGGGCTCGCCCGCAGCCCTGGAAAAAGTTGTTGGAATTCTCAAAGACCCGGACAGGCGGGAGAAAGCTGCCGTAGTTGTGGTGTCGGCTTTTTCGGGGGTTACCGATAAACTCATTGATTTGAGGAGGATGGCGGTTTCCGGGGATACGGCATATTCGGAAACGGCGGCGGCTCTCAAAGAGAGGCATCTGGAAACAGCCTCGCATTTCCTTTCGGGAAATGAACTGGAAGCCGCCCGGGAGAATCTGGAAGTGGAATTTTCACGGCTGCTTCGGGTTCTTGACGGGATTTCCGTGTTGAGAGAGTTTTCTCCACGGAGCCTGGACCTCGTGATGAGTTTCGGGGAGTGTTTTTCCGCGGCCCTTATCGCTTCCATCTTCTGTGCCAAAGGACTTCCGGCTGTGTATGTTGACAGCCGCGCCCTTATCAAAACCAGAGGGGATTTCGGCAAAGCCGTAGTGCAGGAAGATGAAACGTTCCTCCTTATCCGTTCCTGGTTCAACTCAAAAGGCCCCTCTCTGCCTGTAGTAACAGGCTTTATCGCTTCCGCCGAGGATGGATCAACCACTACCCTTGGAAGGGGAGGCTCCGATCTCACCGCGGCGGTTTTCGGCGCCGCTTTGGACGCTGAGGAAGTGGAGATATGGACCGATGTGGACGGCATATTTACCGCGGATCCGAAGCAGGTCAAAAATGCCTTCCCTATAGACAGTATCTCCTACGAAGAGGCGATGGAGCTTTCACATTTCGGCGCGAAGGTGATCTACCCCCCGACCATTCAGCCCGCCCTTGAAAGGGGTATTCCGATAAGGATCAAAAATACCTTTAATCCCGGCTTCCATGGAACCGTAATTGTAAAAAACGCTGATCCCAGTACCTACCCGATTCGCGGGATATCTTCCATGAGACCGGTGTCCCTTATCCGTGTGCAGGGGCCGGCCATGGTGGGTGTGGCGGGTTTTTCTTCCCGCCTCTTCGGCGCCATGGCCAGGCGGAAGATCAGCGTGGTTCTCATTTCCCAGAGTTCCAGCGAGTATTCCATATGTTTTGCAGTGCTTCCGATTGATGTTCCCTCCGCGAAAGAGGCCATCATGGAGGAATTCGACAGGGAAATAAGCAGGGGCGTAATTGATCCGCCCGTGATTGAGGAGAATTTCTCGATTATCGCGGTGGTGGGTTTGGGGATGAAACGCATGACCGGTATTTCCGGCAAGGTCTTTTACGCTTTGGGCAGGAACGACGTCAATGTGGTCGCAATTGCACAGGGCTCTTCGGAGATCAACATATCGGTGGTAATCTCAAGTCAGGATGAGGCCAAGGCCCTTAACGCGATTCACGAGGCTTTTTTCCTCGCGACCGTCAGGTCGGTAAACCTTTTTATGATAGGGGTCGGCCTTATCGGTACAACCCTTCTGGAACAGATCGCCGCCCAGCGGGAAATCCTCGCGGAGAACCACAAGATACGGATCAACCTGATTGGCGCCGCCGATTTCATGGGAATGATCTTTGACCTTAATGGACTTGATCCACGGAAGGTAAGATCTCTTCTGCTGGATGGGGCCGAAGGGATTGAGCCTCTCAGTTTGTCCGGGTTTATTGAAAGGATGGAAGCTTTTAACCTTCCCAATACGGCCTTCTGCGACTGCACCGCGAGCGACGATGTGGCGCAGAGTTACGCGGAAATACTCAAGGCGGCCATTCCGGTTATAACACCTAACAAGCGGGCAAATTCGAGTCCTTTTGCGTATTATAAGACTTTGAGGGATATTTCGCGGGAGCGCGGTACTCCCTTTCTTTACGAGACAAACGTCTGCGCCGGCCTGCCGGTCATTTCCACTCTTCGGGATCTGACCCTTTCAGGCGACAGGGTGCGGCGTATTGAGGCGGTTCTTTCCGGGACGCTGAGCTTCATCTTCAATAATTATGACGGGAGCAAGCCTTTTTCCGCCCTGGTCAGGGAGGCCAAGGAAAAAGGATATACAGAGCCTGACCCCCGCGACGACCTTAAAGCAATGGACGCGGCGCGCAAGGCACTCATCCTTGCCAGGGAATGCGGCATGCAGCTGGAGTTTTCCTCCGTGGAGGTTGAACCTATTCTGCCCGAGTCCTGTATTATGGCGTTGGATGTGGACGCCTTTTTCAAAGAGCTTGAAAAATCCGACGGCGACTTTGAGGCGCGCCGCTCCCGCGCCGCCAAAGAGGGAAGGGCGCTGCGTTATGTCGCTGTCATCGAGGAAGGCGCCGTGCGGCTTTCGCTCAGGGAAGAAAAGCCGGGCAGCCCTTTCCTGACGCTCGTGGATTCCGACAACATCGTTGTCATCACCACCGACCGCTACTCGACCCTGCCTATGGTCATCAAGGGCCCCGGCGCGGGCGCGCAAGTAACTGCGGGCGGCGTGTTCGCCGACATCGTGAGGATTGCGCGGACGCTGGTGTAAAATTAACTATGGAGAAATTCTCTCGCAAAGACGCAGAGATCGCTAAGGACGCGGAGAACTCTGACAGATTAGAATATTGGTCGTAACCTTCTTGTTTTACATAAAATAAAGAGGAAAACGCGTAGCTTTCTAGTTACATGCCACCTTGGCGTGCTTCGTGACTTTGCGAGAACTCTTCCTTCGCGTTCTTCGTACCTTAGCGTCTTGGCGAGAATTTAGCGCGATTATTTTGGCGGCGTCTTCGATATGCTGTTTATCCAATTTTTCGATTGTCATTTAATCATTAAACAGTGACTATCACCGTTTAGTCCAGATACTTCACAATCTCCGCAAGCAGTTCATCAAAAGTGTCAACACACCGGATATCCGGGCAGCCTTCCCGGATTGAGGGCGGCGCGCAGAAGAGGCAGCCGGAATCGGCCTCGCGGATCATCGCGAGGTCGTTGAAGGAATCCCCAGCGGCAAAAACGCGCATGTTTATCGACTTGAAAGCTTTCACGGCTTCCTTCTTGCCTTCACGCTGCCGGAGGGCGAAGCCGGTAACCGTCCCGTCGTCTGCGATTTCCAGCGAGTTGCAAAAGAGCGTGGGCCGCGACAGCTTGGCCATAAGCGGTTTCGCGAATTGCTCGAAGGTATCCGAGAGGATGATCACTTGAGTTTTATCGCGCAGAGCGGCGGTAAACTCAATCGCCCCGGGCAGGGGCTCCATGCCGGATATGACCCGCTGGATGTCCGGGAGTTTCAGGTTGTTCTTCTTTAGCAAATCAATGCGGAATCTCATCAGTTTATCGTAATCGGGCTCGTCCCTTGTGGTTCGCCTAAATTCGGGTATCCCGACAGCTTCGGAAAACGCGATCCAGATTTCGGGAACAAGCACTCCTTCGAGGTCAAGACAGACCAGGTTCATGGATACATGATAACATAAAGAAGGAACGTTTTTCAATTGAGTCTTTTACAAGAATCTGATTTGCCGGGATGATCGTAAATGCTGCCATGTTTATTGATCCGCCGCCGCGGGAGAGGGCTAGGAGCTTGTCGGGCTTAGCATAAATTTCATTCGATTTTTGTATATTTCAAAAAAATTAATACATGGTATTTTTCAAATTTGCCGAATTGGCCCAAA
>JGI24698J34947_10000248_pt1 | contig 22664 bp, 22 predicted proteins | sample TergutMp193P3_FD_34947 | JGI IMG/M metagenome (IMG submission 34947) | reverse complement strand
GGAGAGGTATAAAATACGGACGACGGTCGAGCGGGCATATTCACATTTAAAAGATCGGCTAATTCCCCAAACATTGTTTGTCAAAGGGCATCCTAAAGTTTCATTTGTCTTAATGATAGGCGTTATCTTATTGGCTGCTTTGAAATACTTGCAATGTTTTCCTACCTTTTCATGATAGTTTTGGAAAAGGCTCAGTTATTAATTTCAATGAGTCAGTATAAATTTTTTATACTCAATATGTGTTTCATCACCCTCAGACAACTCAATAGCATAATTAATTCTTTCTAACGCCTTTTCTTTGTTACGTAGGCCATAATAGGCTTCAGCAAGAATCCGGTTTATCTTGATTAATTTTCCCTCATAAATATGAGGAGTATTTTTAAGATACTTACCTAAATTATTTATTATAGATCTATATATTTCATTTCTTGCATTTTTATATTCATCATTTATATTATCTTTATTAACTCGTCTAAATTGTCTTACATGCTCATATTCAGCATGAGCAATGAGGTAAAGCATCTCAATTTTGTTTTTTTCTAAAGTTGATGAGTTCATTGCATTTACATAATTCTTTGCTGCCATTTTATAATCTCTATTTTTTAGATAATAATCGCCCATTTTCTTTAGATAAATATAATTATTCGATAATTCATAAGCTTTTTTTAGACAATCAATTGCACCAGTATAATTTGACTTATATTGAGCATAAAACTGTGAATACATATACCAAACATATGATTCGTTATAATAATCCTTAGTAGCTTTTTTAAACATTATTTCAGCTTGCTCAAATTTACTATAGCTTGCATTTTGCATTGCTTTATCAACCATCTTTCTAGGTATCAAAGCTCCCCGTTCAATAACTTTTTCTTCAATAGGCAAAAGATTATAAGTTTCAACATCTTTGAGTTCATAGAATTCGTTTAACCTTCTTTTTATTTCATCAATTCTCTCATTGTCCTTACTTGAATTTAATATATACATCTTTATTAATGATAGTACTAAATATTCCGTCGCATTCTGTAAATAATTAATTTTTATTATTGACAATGATGACAGGTTCTTAATAATATCAAGTAAAGGTGAAGTAATTAAGTCTGAGACTAGAAAAACTAACGCATCATTATCAAGTACATCAGACGTTAAGCATAATGCCCATAGTACTGTTTTATGATCAATATCAAGTAAAGCCAGTTGTTGCTCAAAACAAAATTTTGAAATATTGTCTGTATTATTTTCAATTTCCTTTTTTATGGTATTTATATTTTTTCCTAATTTAACTTGACCAAGAATACTTTTAATCACAATAGGTAATCCAGACGATAGATAAACTACTTCTTTTTTAATTCCTTGCATATAACTACTAGATATCCCTATATCAGTCGAAAAGATGTCTACTAATGCTAGAGCGTCATCCTCATTAAGACTGTCAACGCGTATTGTCTGTGGAACACTTTGAGGGTATTCTCTACTTGTTAGCAGTATTTTTGAAGGGCTTGGAATACCATTATTAATAAAATCCCATATATCCGCAAGATTTTCTGGTTTGATCGTTTCTAAGTTATCTAAGACCAATAGTATTTTAACAAATGTTAATAGCTCTATTACTATTTCCTTCTTTTTATTCATCTCGAATTGCAAATATTCAGAGAAACCTAAAACAATAATAATAGTATCAATTAATTGATCCAAATGATCAAATGCTTGCTCGATTTTAATTATTTGTCCATCTCTAAAGAAAGTATTTTTAGCTGACATCCAGACAAAATACTCAAAATCGTTGTCAATATTATTTATTAATCTATAACAGCATTCTATAGCAATGGCAGACTTCCCAACTCCACCGATACCATCCAAAGCGGTAATAAAATGACGCTTATGATCCAGTGCTTGATTTAGTTCATTGATTTCTTTGTTTCTACCAATGAATAAAGTATAATCTTTTTCAGGAAGATTATGCAATATATTATTTTCAGTTTTTACATTGACATTCAACGGTTTCTTGAATAACAATTCTTTATCAAATCCAAACAATTCTATATGATTAGTAACATCAGACCGAATATAAGTCTCTTTATTAATTCCACCTGTGTAAAATATTTTCTGACATGTTTTATCAAATCTATTATAAAACAAAATATTGCCATCGCGACATGTCAGAAGTGGCCATGCCTGTATTAATTTACCTTTAAGTGATATATATAGACCTGGTTCCTTTACATTTGTAGTATCTAGTTTAATGTCTTCTTCACTATTATTATAGTTATGAATCTTCCAAGAATAATCATTATTATCAGTAGAAATTAATAATAACTTCGTATTAAGATATTCTTTAGTTAAGGATATAATCTCATTTAATATTGTTTCTATTATAGGATTAATCCTTTCAGCAGTTTCCTCTGTTATCATTCCATGTGATACTAATCGATTTTTTATACCAGTGATTTTTTGAAAATAACTAAAAACAGTATTCTTCTCATCAAACATTTCACTTAAATTCAAAGCTAATTTGTAAGTTTCATTTAGTTTTTTACTGTTTTTTTCTGAAAGAGTAGTTTTAAACAAAGCTCTGGGATCAGATTCCTTGTCATATTTCAAAGATAGTAACAATTCCAAAAAACTTAACCAAGCACCTTCCGTTGGTCTTTGAAAGCTATCATATATATATTTTTCAATACGTTGATTCCTTATTTCTGTATATTTTAAATGGCAATATGTGATAATAACATAAGTTTTTAATAATGAAAATGAAAAATACACAATTTTATGAAATCTTTGAAAGGGGTTAATGGTGTGTTTAAAATTTGAAAAATCAGTCTCTAGATAACTTGGTAACATCATTATCCCCTACATATATTTTTATAATATCATGGCTTTCAAGGTTTTGTCAACAAAAACATATAACAAATGAAAATGGCATTTTAAGTATATGTATACTTTTTTATACACTTCTACATAAAGCTGCCAAACATCGGTTGCATATGGCGTTTTACCGGTCATATAAGCCCTATATTCTAGAGCCAAAGCCAAAAAATTGCAATAGAATAATTTTCTTACATAAAACCAACCTCTCCTACCCCCCTCACGCAATCCTCCTAAACACATACACCCCCTCCTGCTCCTCCCTCTCCTCCACCGGCTCCCCGTCAAAATCCGGCGCTTCATCAAACACCAACGTAAAAGCACCATCCGCCAAATCGTAATCCATACAGCATTCCAACTCATAGTTTTCGGTGGTAAAATAGCTAATACCTTCATACGGTTCATCGCTCGTTTCCAGGGTTTCTGTCCCGTCATGTTCAACAAGCCTGTCCGGGTGTATTTGCGCGTACAAATCAATCTTCCGGTAGGTAAAGACACTGGCAAGCAGGATGTTGGGGTACACATTAAATTGCTTGTGGAATTTCTGGGCGTACAGATTAATGGTATCGTCCCATACTGTGTAATCGGTAATTATTCCGGTTAGACGGAGTACGCCGCTGTCTTCCATATATAAAGTGTATCATTAGTTCGTGACACTTGACAACAGCGCTGTTTCGTTTATCATATAAATATTATGGCAACCAATACAAACGATTACAAAATTGACTCACATAAACCCGTCAAGCTGGACTCGTGGGCTACACGTTACGAGGGGAAGCTTACCAAGGAAGAGGCAAAGGAGGAGACTTCCGCCCTTATCAAGCGGATTAAGGATCTCCAGGAGCTTCTGTACGCGGACGGGTCGCAGGCGCTTTTGGTGGTGATTCAGGCTATGGACGCGGCAGGAAAAGACTCGACCATCAAGAATATATTCGGCCCCGTCAATCCCCAGGGCTGTAAAGTTGTTTCCTTCAAAACGCCTAACTCAACGGAACTTGCGCACGATTTTCTGTGGCGCGTCCACCAGAATGTTCCGCGCAAGGGGATCATTGGCGTGTTTAACCGTTCCCATTACGAAGATGTCCTGGTCGTTCGCGTCAAGGGGCTTGCGCCCAAAGAGCGTGTCGAAAAACGCTACGACAGTATCAACAGCTTTGAAGCGCTTCTGAACGATGAAGGTACGCGCGTTATCAAATTCTTTCTGCATATTTCCCGGGACTATCAAAAGGAACAGCTTCAGGAAAGGCTCGACATCCCGGAAAAAAACTGGAAGTTTAACCCTTCCGACATTCCCGAAAGGCTGCTCTGGGACGACTATAAAAAGGCGTTTGAACTCACCTTCGAAAGGTGTTCGTGCCCCGAAGCGCCCTGGTACATTGTACCTGCCGAGCGCAAATGGTTCCGCAATTATCTGGTCGCAAAGGTGTTAGTGGAAACGCTTGAATCGATGAATCTGAAATATCCCACAATTACGTATGACCCGAAAACAATAACAATTCCATAAGGAGTGTGCCGCTGTCTTTCACATAACGCCTCACGCCCTGCGCTTAACAACTCCAATCGCCTTCACCGGGCAAATCTCGTGGCAGCAGAAACACCGTATGCAGCGGCTATAGTCGATGACTTCACGGCGCTCTTTACCCTCCCCGGTTGAACTGATGGCTTTCGAGGCGCAGATCCGCGAGCAGTCGCCGCAGTGGGCGCAGGTTTCGTGGTTGATTTCAGGCACGGGTTCGAGGGAATCCTTCAGCCGCCTTAATGGAGGGGGGAGGACAAAATCGAGAAACTGGGAACCAGCCCTTTTCAATGGCAATTTGACGAAATCAAGGATTCGCACATCGGCCGGCAAAAGACCGGGATACTCAATTTCACCAAGATTCGTAAGCCAATGGCCGCGGCTCACGGCGTCCTTGATCATGGGTATTTCCATAGGGGGATAGCATATAACGGTAGTGGCCGCGATATCCATGGCAAGAAGATTGGAAGAGGCCATGACAAGGCCGACTTGCTTCGGGTTTCCGGCGGCGGGACCGTGGCCCTCCATCCCGATAATCGCGTCCATGAAGGCGTAGGCAGGCTTTACCGCGAGATTGAGATCGACGAGCATGGCGGCGAAGGATTCACGGCTTGAATAACGGACGTGATAGGGGCTTTTCGCGACCGAGGGAACGAGGCCGAAAATGTTTTTCATTGCGCCGGTGAAGTACATGAGCTGGTGGGTCTTGAGTTTCGGAATACTAATTATGACATCCGCTTCCTTCACGGCCTGGGTCAGGGTAAACTTCTTCACCACCTTTCCCTCCGCGCATGTAACTTCGACTTTCCCTTTGGTGAAATCCACCCACTCTACGTCGTTCTTCTTGATGACATCCGCAAGACCCGAAGCCTTTGCCGTGAAACCGGGCGGCTGGAGGCCGGGGCTGTCCCCCGCGAGTATGCGCTTCGCACCCATCTCCCTGACCAGCCTGATAGCCGCCTCAAGAACGGCAGGATGGGTGCATACGGCTTTTTCGGGAGGGGTGTCGGACAGGATGTTGGGTTTCAGGAGCACGGTCTTCCCGGCCACGTCAAGGTCGCCCGCGAGTTCCACGGCCCGTTTCAGGGTTTCGTATACTTCCGAAGGGTTATATGAAGTACAGCGTTCAATTCCCACTTTTTTATTCATGGATATAACCTACACCAATTCGCGTTTTGACTCAAGGAGAAGAATTATCAAAATAATGTAAATCTGCTATGATTGGATGATGACCATCGAACTAACGGAGCGGTAGTAAATGGGAGCTTTTTACGCGCGAGTCAGCGGCAGAGTCCAGGGCGTAGGTTTCAGATATTCCACCATCATGGAAGCCCGGCGGTTAGGCGTAAACGGCTGGGTGCGGAATGCGGCTGGCGGTGATGTTGAGGTGTGGGCGGAAGGGACGCCAAAAAAGCTCGCGCAGTTTCTCGCATGGCTTCACCGCGGGCCCCAGTACGCCCGCGTCGATTTGGTAGAGAAAGAAGACAAAACGCCCCATGGGTACCGCGGTTTCGATGTGGAGCATTAATCACGCAATTACGAAGTCTGCGGTTCCTGTGAAGTCAAATTCTTCACCCAGCGTTCCTTACGCAGAAAGTGACGGCAGATAAAAAGCTTAATAATATCCGTGAGTTTCAATAACGCGAACATGGGAACCGGCGGCATGGAAGTAAAGAAAGAGAGGATGACGGCGCCCGGAACAAACAGCAGGGTATTTACCGAAAGGTCTACGTACATCCCCATCGCGGCGTCCCCACCGGCGCGGGAGATGGCGAATTGCAGGTTAAGCAGTCCCCACATGGGGAGATAGACGAGGATCACCAGTATGAGGCCGAAGCTTGTGGCCCTGGCCGCCGCGCTCAGGTTCGAGAAAACGAGCGGGATGATGAGGCCGGACAAAAACGCGCCGGGAATCGCGAGAATGATGCCCGCGGCAACAACACCTGAACTGAGCCATTTCGCCCGCAGGCGTGCCTCGTCAAGTTTACCTGCGCCTAACGCGCTGCCTACCAGTACGCCTGCGGTTATCCATGCGCCGCCGAAAAGCAGGAAGAAAATGTTGGCGATGGTCCAGCCCGCCGCCATACCGGCGACAACTTCCGCGCCGCCCCGGCGGTTATACATCGCGGTCATGATGGTTTCGGAGCCGACCCAGGATAATTCCGAAGCGAATATCATTCCCGATTTGATGAGGATTTCCTTGACAAGCCGCTTGTGAATGTGAAAGAGCTTTGTGATGCCCACAAAGAAAGGCGCTTTAGCCCGTGATGCGTAAATAACGAAAACTGTAAGCTCAAAAACCCTCGCTATGATCGTGGCGTACGCCGCGCCCGCTACTTCCAGGCGTGGAGCGCCCAGGTTTCCGTATATTAAAATCCAGTTGCCGATCGTGTTCACGAGGGTCGCGAAAGTGGAAACGATAAGTGGCACTTTTGGTCTGGCCATTTCCCGGAAACTGGTTCCGATGGACATTGAAATTCCCATCGGCAAATAAGTCCATGAAATCAGGCGCAAGTATTCCGAACCCTTTGCAACGATCTCACTCTGAGCTGTGTTCCCCATTGTCATCATTGCGATCATGGACCGGGAGAAAATGTTGGCGATTACAAAGGCTGTCACCGCGATTAAAGCGGCAAAAATCGCCTTGAAACGGAAGGCGTGCTTCATCCCCTCGCTGTCACCCGCGCCTCTGAACTGGGCGAGGTAAATGCCGCCGGCCTGACAGGCGGTATTGATTATAACGATGTAAATAAAGTTGATTTGATTGGTTACGTTTACCGCAGCCATGCTTACGTCCCCAAGGCCGGCAACCATGAAATTGTCGACGAGGGAGACCATGCTCATGATGAACTGCTGCATCATTACGGGCAGGGCGATGGCTAGCGCCTCACGGTAAAAAGACCAGGGGCCGAAGCGTTGTTTTAAAAGGGGCATATTACTTTTTCATTAATCCCGCACAGCCATTCCGCCCTTACACCAGATCGTGAATGAACAATCCGCTGAGCAGCTTCGGCTCAAACCAGGTGCTCTTCGGGGGCATGATCTTTCCCGCGTCCGCGATGTCCATGAGATCGTCCAGCGTTGTCGGGTACATGGAGAACGCGACGGCCATGTCCGTGTTTACGCGCCTCTCCAGTTCAGACAGCCCGCGGATCCCGCCGATAAAATCAATGCGCTTGTTTGTGCGCGGATCGTCGATACCGAGAATCGGCCTGAGCAGGTTGTTTTGCAAAATGGAAACATCGAGCCTCTCAACCGGATCATCGTCATTCCACTTGCCTTTCCTGGCGCACAAGCGGCGCCAGGCGCCATTTAGAAAAACACCGAATTCGTGTTTGGCGGAAGGCTTCACGACACCCGCGGCCTTTTCGACATCGAAAGACGCTTTGATTTTTTCAAGAAACTCTGCTTCGTCAAGTTTATTGAGGTCTTTCACGACACGGTTATAATCAAAAATCGTAAGTTGATCCGAGGGGAAAATCACGGCAAGAAAATAATTGAATTCCTCATCGCCTGTATAACCGGCTTTTGCCTCCCTGCGCTTCCGGGCAACCCGCACCGCCGAGGCGCAGCGGTGATGGCCGTCGGCGATGTAAAGCGTCGGGATGCGCTCAAAACACGCCGCGATTTCCGCGATCGTTTCCGGGCTGTCGACAATCCAGCCTTCATGCTCCACGTTATCGGCCGTGAACGAAAAGATCGCGTCGTGCCCGGACATCCACCCCGCCGCGATAGCGGATAACGCGCCGTCCGGCCTGTGCGTAAGGAGAATGGGCCCCGTATTCGCGTCCAGGGTATCCACGTGGCGTATGCGGTCGGCCTCCTTGTCCGCCCTGGTCAACTCATGCTTCTTGATCTTATTGTTAAGATAATCGTCAACCGAAGGACAAGCTACTATTCCGGTCTGCGAACGACCGTCCATCGTTAGGCGATAGATGTAATAGCAATCTCTCTCGTCTTTCAGCATTTTGCCGGAGGATCGAAGGGCGAGGAAATTCGTCCGCGCCTTTTCGTAGACCGCGTCGTCGTAGATATTGATGGACGGGTCGAGATCGATTTCGGCCTTATCGACGTGAAGAAAAGACAAGGGCTTATCCCCGGCCATGACGCGGGCCTCTTCGCTGTTCATCACATCGTAGGGCAGCGCGGCTATCTGTCCCGCATATTCCGGTAACGGCCTCAGCGCCCTGAAAGCTTTTACTTTCATCTAACGGTTCGCTTTCTCAAACTTCCTCATGAAATCAACGAGGTACTCCACGCCCTCTTTGGGCATCGCGTTGTAGATGGACGCGCGCAGGCCGCCAACCTGCTTGTGTCCCTTTAGGTTGGACATACCCGCGGCCTTGCTTTCGCTCACAAACTTGCCGTCAAGCTCGTCGCTGGAGGTCCTGAAAGTAACGTTCATCATTGAGCGATCCTTTGGCACGACGTGGGTCTTGTAAAAATCGGTAGTGTCAAGATAATCGTAAAGGACCTTCGCCTTGGCTTCGTTGCGTTTCTTCATTTCCGCGAGGCCGCCAACGCGCTGTATCAATTCCAGAACGAGTTTGGATATGTAAATCGGCCAGCAAGGAGGCGTATTTTTCATTGAGTCGTTTTCGGCCTGGATGCCGTAGTTGAGCATGGTCGGCGTTCCGGGCAGCGGATCGTAAATCAAATCATTGCGTATAACGACAACGGTCAAGCCGGCGGGGGCGATGTTCTTCTGCGCGCCCGCGTAAATAATGCCGTACTTCGTGACGTCAACCGGTTCCGACAGGATGCAGGAAGACATGTCGGAGACGATGGGTACGCCGGCCGTATCGGGAAGGTACTTCCACTTGGAGCCGATGATCGTGTTGTTCTCGCAGATGTGCAAGTAGTCCGCGCCGGGATCGAGTTTCAACTCGTTCTGATCGGGAATCCGCTTGAAGTTTTCTTCTTTCGTGGTACCAGCGAGCGAAATCTGCTTTCCGAAGATCTGCGCTTCCTTGTAGGCGTTACCAGAAAAAACTCCGGTAATGATATAATCCGCCTTACCTTTCTTTGAAAGGAGATTCATCGGCACCATGGCAAACTGCTGCGTTGCGCCGCCCTGCAGGAACAGCACCTTATAGTTGTCGGGGATTCCCATAACGGTATGAAACAGCTCTTCGGTTTTTCTGATGATATCATCGTACTCTTTCGAACGATGGCTCATCTCCATGACGGACATACCGCTGCCTTCGTAATCAATGAGGTTCTTCTGCGCGTCAAGCAGCACTTCCTTCGGCAGCACCGAGGGACCGGCTGAAAAATTGTACCGTGTCTTCATATTTTCTCCTCTTACTTCTTAAACTTCCAGGAAATAATCTGAACGATATTTTCACCGATGCGAAGCTGGGCTTCCACGGTAGACGCGCCGATGTGAGGCGTCATGGAAATCTTCGGGTGGGTGTAGATAGCCGGGTCTTTAAGCGGCTCCTCGTCGAAAACGTCAAGGGCAGCTCCGGCGATTTTACCGCTGTCAAGCGCCTTGAGCAGCGCCTGCGTGTCGACTAACGCCGCACGTGCCGTGTTGACGAGATAGACGCCGTCCTTCATCTTCGCGATCGCGTCAGCCGTAATGATGGGCCCGTCCGTCTTCGGCACGTGCAGTGAGATGAAGTCGGACTTCGCGAACAGATCGTCAAGCGAAACAAAAACGGATGGCGCGTTCTCGCTCAGGTGGCCGGTGATGTCATGGTAGATCACGCTCATACCGAGTGCGGCGGCCATCTTCGCGACACTGCGGCCAATACGCCCCATGCCAATGAGCCCAAGGGTTTTCCCCGCAAGCTCGATGCCCTCGTAGCGTTTCTTCTCCCACTTGCCCGCCCGCATGGTAACGTTCGCGTCGTAAATAAATCGTGCGAGGCTGAACATGTGCCCCATGACAAGCTCCGCAACCGAAGCGCTTGAGGCCGCCGGGGTATTTTGCACGTCAATGCCCTTTTCTTTCGCGTAGTCCGCGTCAATGTTGTCGATACCAACCCCCGCGCGGATGATGAGTTTGAGTCTGCCCGCTTTGGCGGCCGCGTCAATAACCGGCTTGCGGATTTTGGTCGCGCTGCGTACTACAACAACATCGTACTCGGCAGCCCGGCCTGGAAGCTCATTTTCGTCATAAAACTGTTGGACCACCTCAAAGCCGAGATCTGAGAGGGCCTTCACGGCGCTGGACTCGATTCCATCAGTTGCCAGAATTCTTGTCATATTATCGTCCTCCATCAAACACGAAGCATAAACAGGAACATCTTCAATACGTCAAAATAATCGCTGCTCTCATACAGTAAATTTGTCGAACTTATCTTTTTCATTCCCGGATAAAATGAGCCTTTATATGCTCTCACGTGGTTTAAAAAAGACATTTCCACCTCAAATTTACCGGGCAGCTTAATTCTGCAATCATTGACATTACCCCTCAGGCTTTCTTCCACGCCTTGTTTTATTCTGTCAAAAGCCAGCTTCGGGTGAATGCTAATCACGGAACTCCCTACGCCTTTTTTTAGTCCGGCAGCTTTTATATTGGGATTTACTTTTTTCGCGTGCTCACAAAGATCCGTATCACCGCTTACAAAGATCACAGGAACGTTTTCCAGCGCAGCGGTATAGGAATTAATTAAAAACTCACTCGCATATTCGCCGTTTATTTTCATGTAGGAAAAATAATCATCCAAAGTATGAGACAGGGGATTTCCGTCAGAGCTTGCAAATGAATGATACCCGAGCATTAACGCGGCGTCAAAAGAATTGTCAATCTCCTGCATCATGCAATAAGGGTGACCGTTGAAAGCGCGAATCATTGTTACGTTTTCGGGTAAAGTGGCGAAACTTATATTTCTGCCGCCCCCGTGCGCGTCTTTTATCCATATCTCTTTCGCGCCGGCCTGATTCGCCCCCTCACACGCCGCTCTTACTTCATTCGTCATTTCCTCGACAAAAGGCGGATAATCCGGCTTCGTCCTGTTCACTTCATCCCAGTTTACTATTCCGGTTAATCCTTCCATATCCACGCTTATATAAACTTTCATCGCTTCACTCCTTTAAAACACTGAGTGATTATACTATAAAAAGCATGGTTTTATGTCAATAGCTTATAAATCCTCCTCCAATAATCCATAATCGTAAGTATCAAGCCATACAGGATTTCCCTTTTCATCCGTATTGAAATAAATATTTTCCCTCGATTTTCCTTCCCGTCTCATTTTTACCCTTTCCAGTAATTTCCATGATCGGGTATTTTTTGGGCTGCAATGCGCTATTATCTTGTGTATATTCATATTCTTGAAACCGTATACAATAATTGCTGTTAATGATTCTGTGGCATAACCTTTTCCCTGATATTTTCTGTTGAAGATAAATCCAGTTTCCCATGTCATTAATTTTTTGGGCTTTACCTGACCAAAATATATATGCCCAATAACTTTATTCTTCAGTTGAACCGCCAAAAAATTGTTATCTTTGGATCTTTCATTACAGAGTTTTTTCGCGGCCTCAACTGTTATCGGTTCACCGGGCTCAAATTGATAGGTTTCTTTATCCGATAAATATTCATAAAGGTCATCATAATCATCCTTTGTAAAATTCCTTATCAAAAGCCTTTTCGTTTTTATTGAGATGCTGGTTGATTTATTTTTCATTTTTCCCGCTTTTTTCTCTTGCTCCCCTACTCCCCTACTCCCTTTTTTCCCGCGTTCACGCGGGAAAAAGATTTCCCTCTCTTTCGCATATCTCCACAAAAATGGGCCGTTCCAGCGGGCTCTTGTTGGGGCTGTGAACCGTGAGGTAGAGCTTTCCCGAGGGTGTGGAGAAAACCATGCCGTGGCCGCCGTCCGCCTCGTAGAGGGGCTTTTCCGACTGCTTCCACGGGCCGCGGAGCCCGCCGCTTTCCGACGACGCGACGCCGATGCAGTAGTTCCCGGTTGCGCCGAACGATGACCAAAGCAGGAGGAGGCCGCCGTTTTTCGGCGTGAAGAGGCTCGGGCCGTCGGTCACGTAGTACGGGCCGGGGACGGGGTAGCGAGTGGGATCGCGCCCCTTGAGTGGCTGCGCCCAAGGCGCCGAGGAAGCGCGAAACATGAGTTCGGCGTCCCCTGCCGCGGCTTTTAGGTCGGCGCTCAGCGGAAGCATACAAATCTCGCCGTCGCCCACTTGCGTCCACTCGTGACAAAAGACCATCCACGGCTGCCCCTGCCCGTCCAGGTAGAAGGTGCCGTCCAGGCACTCCCTGTCAGGCGGGGTAACCGGGCCCTCGCTCCAGGGGACGTAGGGGCCGTCGACCTTATCACTTTTCAGAATCGCCGTACCCCGGCGTCCGGTCCTGGGCTTGAAGGTGGCGAACATATACCATGCCCCGCCGTAAGGATGCACTTCGGGCGCCCAGAAGTTGATCTCCGACCAAAAGCCTGCGGGAGGGCGAAACGCCGGGAAGGGCCCCTCGTACTCATCCGGGCAGTCTCCGTTAGGCGAAACCTTCTGGTGGTACACATCGAAACCGACCCCCGGCGAACGCCAGATGTCCTTGTCGGTTGAGCCGAAGAGGTACCAGTTTTCCCCGTCCCGAACCACAAAGGGGTCCCTCATCTGGATATCGCTGATCCTGAGCATAGCCTCCTACCTGCAGCCTCCGTCACATTTCCAGAACGATCTCGTTTTCTTTCTGCAGAATGGACGCAGGGATGTAGTTGCCTTCCACCGCTTTTCCGTTAACTGTCAATTTTTTGCAGCCGCTTTCGCGCCCGTCGGGGTTATTGACTTTTATGTTGAGCTTACTGCCCCGGAAAACTTTTTCAATGGAAATTGATTTCCATGACGCCGGGAATGCAGGTGACAGGCGCAGGCCTTCAATGTCCGGCCTGAATCCCAAAATACCTTCGACGCATCCTACCATGACCGTGCTTGCCGTACCTGTCAGCCAATGCACATGACTGCGCCCCTCGAACGGGCTGTCAGAGCTTTCGGTAAACTGCGAGTACACGTATGGCTCCAGCAAACGTATTTCCGCGATGCCGTTTTGCGCCGCGGGGCAGCTCTCCAGATAGTACTCCAACGCGCGTCCGCCTCGGCCCAAAAGCGCTTCGGCAAGAATCAGCCAGCCCTGCGTCTGCAGGAAGATGGCGCCATTCTCCTTGGTTGACGGGTTAAACAACAACGCAAGAGCGCCGTCGAAGGCGTGTTTGCGGTAAGAGGGCGCCATAAGACGCGCGCCGTACTTTGTATTCAGCTCTTTATGTACCAAATCGAGTATCGCCTTGCCGCGTTCCTCTCCGGCATAACCGCTGATTACCGCCCAGCTTTGCGGGTTAAGCCACATGCTCGCTTCGGGGTCGCCCGGCTTGCCGACAACTTCGTCGTTCTCGGTGATGCCGCGCACAAACCGGTCGGTGTTCCAGCAGCACTCCTCAATTATTTTTCCAAAACGGGTTTTTAATTCTTCCATTTGCTTTTCCGTTGCCGCGTCTTTTTTGTATTTCGCCAAACGGATCATTATCTCAAACGCGTAGTACAACTGCATCGCCACGAACACCGATACGCCGTTAGCGCCTAACCTGAGGCAGTCGTTCCAGTCGGCGTGAAGACCGGCGGGCAGTCCGTGTACTCCCAAATGGTTCAATGAAAAGTCGATCGCCTTTTTCAGGTGGTCAAACAGAGTGTCCTGTCCCTCGTCCGCGTAGAGGATAACTTCGTCCAGTATCGCGGTATTGCCGGTTTCACCCACGTATTTCCATACCGTTGGGAACAGCCACAACGCGTCGTCCGCGCGGTACATCGGCCCCCCGCCTCCCCAGCGGCGGGTCATGTTCTCGGGCTTTTCCTCATGCCCGGGATTGTGGTCGTATTTTACCAGCGCAAGCGCGCCGCCGTTAAACAACTGACCGGAAACCATCAATTTGATCTTGTCCAGCGCCATCTCGGGATCAAGGTGGATGATACCCTGAATATCCTGCACCGTGTCGCGATAGCCGAAGCCGTTACGCTGACCGCAGTAGATAAGGGACGCGGCGCGCGACCAGTTAAACGTAATAAAGCACTGGTACGCGTTCCATGTGTTGACCATGTGATTGAAGTTTTCATCCGGGGTATCAATTTTGAGGTTGTCAAGTTTTTCGTGCCAGTAGGTTTTCAATTCGCCGATTTCACGGTCGGGAAGAGCAGCGTCCTCATAGCGCGCAATAAGTTCCTTCGCCTGCTGTTCGCGTTTCTGTCCCATGAGGAACGCAAATTCGACGCTGGCGCCGGGCGCAAGGTCGAAGCTTGTTTGCAGCGCACCGCACGGGTTCATGTTGTAGTTGAGAGTCCCGTCGAGTTTGCCCTTCTCTATCGAAACCGGATTCCCGTAATCGTGGTAATCACCCAGGAACCTGGCGCGGTCGCCGCAGTAACTCGCGACATCGGCCCTGGCAAGACCGAAGAAGCGCGTCTCGACCCTGCTCTCGTTGACGGCGTTCAGGCAGTTTTCGTTAATCGTTTGCAGTATGAACTTATCCTTGAAATACGTGCGGGTAATAAACTGGGTGTATTGAAGATTAACCTGATCCTGCTCATAGAAACTCTCGCAGGTAAACTCCACAAAACCAAAGGCCGAAATCTTCCGCGCCATCTTACCCTTGTTACTGAGTTTGACGCGCCAGACCTCGTAATCGGCCTCATGCGGCACATAGTAGCACGCCTCGGATCGTATGTCCTTGTACTCCGCCTCCAGAAGCGTATAGCCCGTACCGTGGCGGCACACCGACTTGTACTCCCCAAGCGGCTTGCCCACAGGCTGCCACGAAGCCGACCAATAATCGCCGGACTCATCATCGCGCAGGTAGATGTAGCGTCCGGGACGATCCTGCTCGTTAAAACGGTAGCGGATCAAACGCCCCGCCGCCCCGCTCTTCACAAAGCTGTACCCCCCGGCATTATTTGAAATAATAGCCCCATAAGCCGGGGACCCCAGATAATTCGCCCAGGGCGCGGGCGTGTCGGGCCTGTCTATAACGTATTCCCGGGCCTTCGCATCAAAATGTCCGTATTGCATGGTATTCTCCTTTTTTTGCCGTGTATAGGCTAAGTTATTATATCATACAATGGAGAAAAATACAATGTTTTGACAAATTTCCGTATCGCAGAAAGCCGTCATGTATGAATAGCAGAAGATTATTTATAACCTTCTACCCTGAAGATTTCTCCTCTGTTGTGATTCTCTTACCTTCTCTTCATATAAAAGAATCGGTTCCATATTATTGTATTCCCCTTTTACTTTGCTGAATGGATTCATACGTGAAACAGTTGCTCCGATACCTGTCGCCTGTTCATATGAAACGGTATACAGGTAACCACCGTAATTAATTTCTCCCGTTACTTCGTTTGTATATGCTAAATAGAAAAAAGTCCCAGCCTTGGCAGGATTTTGAACAAACCACAATAGATCGTTATCACTTGCCTCAAATGCAACACCCAACATAGTATTCCCATTTTCGTCCCTCTTTACTTCAATAACAACACCGGGTGTAGAGGACAATAATTGAATAATATCACGATTAATACTGATTTGCCCAACGGCGGTAGATTGCGCTACGGATGAAACGTATGTCAATACTATATCTCGTGAGACATAATACTGGAAGTTCCTAAAATTACCCGGATTTGAAGTAAGAGCATATTTTCTTATTGCTTCATTGGACATAGGTTGTATGGAAGCACAACCAGTAACAATTAATCCAAAAACGCCAAGTACCATTAACCACATTCCCAAATGGAAATTTTTCTTCGCCATCTTTTTCTCCTTGTAACAAACGAATTTCAAGATTTTAGCCAAATTTTGAAAAAAACCTCAAATTCCCCAAAAATTATTGGTTTTCTATTGGCTAATACACTTAATATATTGGATTATTCTATTTTTGTCAAGCTAATAGCATACTAGATTAACTATAAGGAAAAACAGTGACAGACAAAAATTTGAGGGCTATTTTAAGCCGCAATATCAAGAGATTTAGGAATTTTCGCAAGTTATCTCAAGCTGATCTAGCAGAAAAAATAGATATATCCATACCTTTTCTTAGCGATATTGAAAATGGTAAAAAATGGGTTTCTCCTGCTACGTTGGTAAAAATGGCAGATGCGTTAAATATAGAAGCTTATGAATTATTAAAACCTGAAAATATTATACCCGATAATGCTATAAATATACTGGAAAAATATACAGCCGAGATTTACCAGATTTTTGGAGATACCTTAATCAATACCCAACAAAATTATATTAACCAAATAAAAAATAAACAAACTCAATAACATTTCCGTGGCCTCCGTGAAACTCCGTGTCCCTCCGTGGTTTTCTTCTTTAAAGCACCCTCCCCGGCGTAGCTTTCCACTTCGGCGCTCCCGTGGCGAGCATCCCGACAATGGACGGCTTCCATGTCATGGGACGCAAAAATCTCCGCCCACACAGGCGAAAGGTTCATGTCAATTAGTATTTTCATGTACTATGAACCGGAGAGTATAACTTCCCGTTCCTGCACCCGCCATGCGGCATATTGCAGGGCCTGTAAAATATCTTCCCGTTCCAGGTAAGGGTAATAGGCGAGCAACTCATCAATAGAAAGGCCTTCGCCAATTTGCCCGACAATCATACCAACCGTAACCCGCATACCACGAATACAGGGTTTTCCCCCATGACGCCGGGTTCCTGGGTTATCCGATTAAACAAACCTGTTTCTGCCACAAGGCCAGTATACTTTACCATGGAAAAATCAGCAAGGCAACTGATACTACCTGTGCTTCACCGTGATTTTCTCAAAGGCGCCCGAAACACCACCCCTTCCCCAGCGAATTTCGCTTTTTTTGCAAAATTCCTTCTAAAAACCCAAGCAAAAACACATCTCCGTGCAGTATAGGGGTATGAACTTACTACCAATGGAAGCAGACATACTGCCGCCGTCCGATGACCGCGTATTCAAACTGATACTGACCTCGCCGCAAGCCAAACCCGCACTCATGGACTTGGTTCAAGCGATCATAGAACGCCCCGTCACCGACGTCGTAATTCTCTACAATGAACTCCCCGTCGAAGACACCCGGGAAAAAGCCGAACGCCTGGACGTAAACTGTAAAACCGGCGACGGCTTGCAGATTGACTTGGAGATGCAAGCCAGCCGTATCTGGGAGGATGGTGAACACAAAAACCTCAAAGCGAAAAGCATCTACTATCTGTGCGATCTCCACTCCTCGCAGCCATCCAAAGGAGTGCGGCGCTACGACAAGCTAGCCCACACTTATCAGGTGACCTTCTGCTCCTACACCGTCTTTCCAGACCGTACCGAATATGTCAATTCGTTTTCCATGCGCCACGACGAGGACAACGGGCTGTTGACCGACGCCATTCGTGTGATATACTTGGAATTGAGCAAACTTGACGAGGTACTTAAAAAACCTGTCAGCGACATGACAGATTTAGAGAAGTGGGCGATATTTTTTCGATATGCTTGCCAACGAAGTTGGCGATGTGCCCCCATCGGGAAACCGTAAATAAAATCATCGAGTCAAAGGAGGCGCTTCAAATGGCCGGCGATCTATTGTTGAGTGTAACCCAGGACGAACGCGAACGAGCCAAAGCACGCAGTCGCAGAATGTTCGAGACCGATATGCAATCGAACCTGGCAACCGCCGAAGATATAGGGGAAAAAAGAGGTAGATTAGCCGTTGCCCGAAATCTTATAAAAACAAATATGCCCCTTGACCAAATTGTTACAGCAACAGACCTGACCCGTGAGGAGGTGGAGAACCTTCTCAACCGGACATAATCGTCCACCCTACTCCCCTTCCCTACGGCACCCTCACCCTGAACACCGAACCCTCCCCGGCGTGGCTTTCCACTTCGGCGCTCCCTTTGTGGAGCAGGGCGATGTGGCGCACGATGGAAAGGCCGAGGCCGGTGCCGCCCTCTTCGCGGCTGCGTGAGCGGTCCACGCGGTAGAAACGTTCAAAGAGGCGGCCAATGTGTTCGGCGGGGATGCCGATGCCTTTGTCCTTCACTTCGATAACAAGCTCGCCATTTTCACGAAACGCGGTGACGCGGATTTTGGAATCTGGTTTGGAATATTTAATGGCGTTGTCCAGAAGGTTGACAAGGGCCTGGATTATCAACGACCCGTAGAGTTTCGCGGAAAGTTCCGGAGCGCAGCTTGTTTCAATAGCGATATTTTTCTTCCGTGCGGCGACCTCAACCATCGCCGCCGCCTCGGCAATGAGCGGAGCGATGGCGCAGTCTTCCATGGGGGGACGGGGCCTGCTTTCATCTTCGAGGCTTACCAGGGTCAAAAGATCATTCGTGAGGTTTTCCATTGTCTGGGTGTTTTTCGCAATTATCTCCGCAAAATGGCGCACTTCGTCTTTATCCTCAAAAGAGGAATTGAGGATATTTTCCGCGAATCCCTTGATCACCTGGATGGGAGTGCGCAGCTCATGCGACACGTTAGCCGCAAAATCCTTGCGTACCTGTTCGAGCTTAACGAGGCGGGTGATGTCGCTCATCACGATGACCACGCCCTGAACCTCACCCGAAGCGCCGGCTTTCAGCGGGGCGGCATATACCTGCAAATGCTGTTCAACAGCCGATACATACCGCTTCAGAATCAACTCAGACGGCCGCCCCGTGGTCAGAACCTGTTGTGCCGCTTCTTCCAGCTCCGCGGAACGGCTGAACGACAAAAGATGCTGTCCAAGGCTGGCTTTTTCCCCGGCCGCGTCAAAAAGAGAGCATAACCGTGGATTCGCGAGGAGGATTTTGAGGTTTTTATCCAGCGCGATTACCCCGTCGAACATGCTGTTGAGAATTACCTCGCGCCGGCGGTCTTCGATTTCGGCTTCTTCGGTTTTTACCTTCAACTCAAGGCTTTTCTTTTCCAGCTCCGCGTCAAGCGCAACTTCGGTTGAATATGAAAGGCGCCGGGAAAAATAATAAAGCCCCGCGCAGGCGGCAAGAACAATGATAACGCCTAACAGAAGGAAGGGAAGCGTGGAACTCAAAAGGCGGGAGAAAAAACTCGGCACAAGCAGGGAAAGGCGAATAACGCCGGCAAATACGTTATTCGAATTATTGATTGCCATGGCAGCGTAAATGTAATCCTGCCCCAGCGTCGCCGATCTCCGGGCCGCGCTTCCAATTCCGTTTGTTATCGCGGCTTGAAATTCCGGCCTGTCAAGATGATTTTCCATTGCGGAACTGTCCGCTGCCGTATCGAAGAGTACCTGCCCGTTACGATTGATGAGGGTAACGCGGTACGCGTCGCGTTCCACGCGTGGATCTTCCAACCGCGAAGCCCACGCCGCCAGCGCGTCCCTGTCCGTGAAAACCGCGTCAGGCGTAAAACTCCCGTAGATTTTTACCGCTTCTTCAAGATTGCGTGTATTGATATCGTTATACTGGGCGCCGGCAAAAACGAGGATGCCCGCGACAAAATAAGCGGATACGATGAGTACGGCGATAAAAACGACGGCAAAACTTTTCTTCCATATATTTATCATGGCAACCTCACTGTGTCTTAAACCGGTAACCAACGCCCCGGATGGTCTCAATCATTTCCCCGGCTTCCCCTAACTTCTTTCGCAGGCCCAAAATCTGCACGTCCACCGAGCGATCCGTTACGGGATAATCGGGCCCCCGTATCGCGGTGATGAGTTTTTGCCGGGAAAAGACAATATCGGGATTGCGCATAAACTGCGCGAGAATCGCGAATTCCGTAGCATAGAGGTCCAAAAGCGTCTCGCCGAGAAAAGCGGCGTGCCGTTCCACATCCAGGCTCAACTTGCCATGGCGCAGAACGGTGGCTTTTTCGCTGCCGGCGGCGGCCTCTTTCCGCCTGAGTCCCGCCCGAATCCGCGCCGCCAGCACCCGCGGGCTATAGGGCTTTACCACGTAATCATCCGCTCCCAACTCAAGCCCCGCGACGATATCCGCCTCCTCTCCCCTCGCCGTGCACATGATAACAGGCAGCCCGCGGTAACTCTCATCCTCGCGTATCTTCTTCAGCGTTTTGAATCCATCCATGCCGGGAAGCATGATGTCCAGGATAACACAGTCAGCCCCATCCTTTCGCAGCCGCTCAAGGCCCTCTTCCCCCGACGCGGCCGGCGTCAGCCGCCACCCTTCCTGCGCAAACGCATACTTCAGCATTTCCTGTATTTCAGGGTCGTCCTCAATAATCAGTATCCGTTCAGCACCCATATCGCCTAACTTTCGCCTAACGGTTCAATTCCACGTGGCGGCCCTCGATCATGTAAATCACCCCTTCGCAAATATTGGTGATGTGATCCCCAAGGCGCTCCATGAAACCGGAAAGTTTCAGAAGCCGCGCGGCGGCCTTCACCAGCTTTGGCTTGCTCTTCATCAGGGAAAGCACCTCCTCCGTCAGGGCCTTGTGCTCGTCGTCTATCTTGTCATCCAGTTTCGCCGCCTGTCTCGCGAGATTGACATCCCGCGCGAGGTAGGCGTTAAACGCGGCCTTGAGCATTTCCTGCCCGGTCTCGACCATGCGTTCTATCCGCTCCATCGAACGAAACGCGGGCCGGCTGGACAGCTTCGCCGCCGCCTTGACCAGGTGTATCCCGAAGTCGCCAATACGCTCAAGGTTAGCCGTAATTTTGAAAATCGTTATCATCTCCCGGAGGTCGCTGGCGACTGGCTGCTGGGTGGCGATGAGAACGAGAGCCATGTCCTCAATCTTAAGCTGAAGGCCGTCAACAGCTTTTCCGCTTTCCTTTACTTCCTTTACAAGGTCCTCATTGCCGGAACGCAAAATCGTGAGGGCCTTCCCCAAATCCTCCGCCACCCTCGCGGACATCAGGGAGAGTTCCCGCCTTATGTTGTTCATCTCTTCGTATAACGAACCACGCGCTTTCATATAACCCCCTATCCGAAGCGGCCTGAAATATAATCTTCGGTGCGTTTGTCCCTGGGGTTGGTAAACACCGCTCCTGTCTCCCCGTATTCTATAAGTTCCCCCAAAAGGAAGAAAGCGGTCCGGTCGCTGACGCGCGAGGCCTGACTCATGGAGTGGGTCACGATGACGATGCTGAAGTCGCGCTTGAGTTCGCCGATGAGTTCCTCGATCCTGCCGGTGGCGATGGGGTCAAGGGCGCTACACGGCTCGTCCATGAGGATGATGTCCGGGGCCATCGCGATGCTGCGCGCAATGCAGAGCCGCTGCTGCTGCCCGCCTGAAAGGCTCTGCGCCGATTTTTTCAGCCTGTCCTTCACCTCTTCCCACAGGGCCGCCTTCCTCAAAGATCGTTCCACCAGTTCCGCAAGCGTCCTCTTGTCTTTCATGCCCTGCATGCGCCTGCCGTAAGCCACGTTGTCGAAGATGCTCATGTTGAAAGGATTCGGTTTCTGAAACACCATCCCCACCCGTGTCCGCAGTTCACTCACGTCGATTGCGCCGTAAATATCCTCGCCGTCGAGGATCACCTCCCCCGTTATGCGACATGACGCGATGAGGTCATTCATCCTGTTGAGAACCCTGAGAAAGGTTGATTTCCCGCAGCCCGACGGGCCGATGAGTGCCGCCGCCTCGTTCTTCTCCAAATCGAAAAAGATGCTCTTGAGGGCGTGGAAGTCGCCGTAGTAGAGGTCGAGGTTTGTGACCGTCAGTTTCTTTTCAGGCATTTGATGGATTATACCAATTTTCGCAGGAATTTACAGGGAATAAATAAATACTAACGAAAAATTAACAATGGACCTCTCGCAGAGGCGCAAAGGGCGCATCGAACCTATGGTTCGCGGGCTTTGAGCGATTAGCAGGTAGATCGATTTCTTCGTGATTTACTTTTTAGCCTCTCCGTGTCCCTCCGTGTCTTTACTCCAAGCTGTCCGAAAGACAGCAAAACTCCGTGGTTTTCTTCTTTTCTTCCGTTCGTGCCGTTCGTGGTAAAAATATGACATTCATCACTTTTTTCGAGGCAAAAACGCACCCTGGGGCAGTATAGTATTCATGGAACCAAAAATAGTTTGCGTGCCATCGGCTTTCAGGCATAGGATCAGCGAAGAGGACATTCGACAGGCGATAAGAACGAATATTCGTGAGTTTCTCATTGACGAATATGAAGATACCTATGCTATAATTGGGTTTGACACCAGGGGAAACATGCTTGAAATTATGGCTAATTTGATTAACGAAGAAACGAGGGAAGTTTTCCATGCTATGAGATGCAGGAAATCGTTCCAAAGGAAATATGGCCCAAAAGGAGAAGACCATGCGACATTTGACCGATGAAGAATACGATGCCCTTGACGAGTTGTTGA
>JGI24698J34947_10000247_pt1 | contig 22708 bp, 16 predicted proteins | sample TergutMp193P3_FD_34947 | JGI IMG/M metagenome (IMG submission 34947) | reverse complement strand
ACGCAGAGAAAATTTTACTTTTTATTTGACGAAATTTACGGACGCGAGCCGAGAAAGCCCTGAGGGCAGCATATGGCGCAAAAAAGGCCATGAGTGACCTGGCCACCCGTTGAACGGAGATTTATTCGGGCTTTTATGACAGACTACCCGACAAATTATTGTTTTCCGTTATTGATTATTGGAAAGATATTTGTCATATTAGTTGGATGGCTGAACAGAGTGTTGTACCCATAGACCAGATTTTACCCAACAAACTGCCCCTCGTGGCGCTCATGGGCAGGCCCATTTTCCCGGGGATTTTCACTCCCATCATGATTGGGAACCCGGCTGACGTGAAGCTTGTCGAACACGCCATGAACGGGGATGCCCTCATTGGCCTTGTCATGCTCCACAACGATACAGAGAACCCCTCGATTGGGGACCTCTACAAGGTCGGGACCGTGGCGAAGATCGTGAAGAAGATAAACCTCCCCGACGGCGGGCTCAACATCTTCATCTCGACCCTTAAGCGCTTTCACATCAAGAAGGCCCTCAACCCCGAAAACCCCATAATAGCCGCGGTGGATTACCTTGACGACGAGGAGGACGACACCAGCGAGGTGAAGGCGCTCACAAGGGCCCTGGTCAGCGAGATGAAGCAGATTTCCGAGAACAACCCGCTCTTCTCCGAGGAAATGCGCCTCAACATGATTAATATCGATCACCCCGGCAAGATCGCGGACTTTATCGCCAGTATCCTCAACATTGACAAGGCGGACCAGCAGAAAGTTCTGGAGATTCTGAATGTCCGAAAGAGGATGGAGCAGGTGCTGGTCTTCATCAAGAAAGAGCAGGAGCTTTTGAAGATCCAAAAGAAAATCCAGAAGGAGATAAACGAGAAGATCGAGAAATCACAGCGGGATTATTTTCTCAAAGAGGAACTCAAGGCGATTAAAAGCGAGCTGGGCATGGCGACCGACGCGAAGAGCTCAGAGTACCAGCGTTTCAGGGACAAGCTTGAGGCCTTCAAGTTTGAGGGGGAAATAAAGGAGACCGTGGACCAGGAGCTGGAAAAGTTCAGCCTGATGGACCCCAACTCCGCCGAGTTCATCGTCAGCCGCAATTACCTCGACGTGATCGCGAGCCTCCCCTGGGGGGACGCTGCACCAGAAAACCTCGAGCTAAAGAAGGCGCAGGATATCCTTGAGGCGGATCACTACGGCCTTAAGGATGTGAAGAGCCGTATTGTGGAATACCTCGCCGTCAGAAAGCTGAGGCGCGACACGAAAGGTTCCATCGTATGCCTTGTGGGGCCGCCCGGTGTGGGGAAAACCTCCGTGGGGCGCTCAATCGCGCGAAGCCTGGGCAAGTCTTTCTTTCGTTTTTCAGTTGGCGGCATGAGGGACGAGGCCGAGATCAAGGGCCACCGCCGCACCTACATAGGCGCACTTCCGGGCAAGATCATCCAGGGGCTCAAGATCGTGAAGACCAAAGACCCCGTGTTCATGATCGACGAGATCGACAAGATGGGCCAGAGTTTCCAGGGCGACCCTGCGAGCGCCCTCCTTGAGGTACTCGATCCCGAGCAGAATATCAGTTTCCGCGATCATTACCTCGACATTCCCTTTGATATTTCACACGTGTTTTTCATCGTCACCGCAAATACCCTGGACACAATCCCAAGCCCGCTTATCGACAGGATGGAGATCATCCAGCTCCCAGGCTACATCGACAGCGAGAAGCTTGAGATAGCGAAACACTACCTCGTCCCCAAGAGCCTTGAGAAAAGCGGGCTCAAGAAAAACCAGGTGAAGTACACCCAGGAGTCGCTGCTCTACATCGCCAACGGCTACGCCCGTGAGGCCGGGGTTCGCAGCTTTGAGAAGAACCTTGACAAGATTCACCGCAAGATCGCCAAGAAGATCGTGGACGCCGAGGAAGCCTCGACAGGTTTGCAGACAGAAAATGTGCCATCCGGAAAAAAGCCCCCGGAAAAGGACGCGAAGGAGAAGAGCAGCCCCGCCGGGAAAGCCCCATCTCCAAAAGCCATTGCCAAAAGAGCCGCCGCCGTTACAGCCGTCGGGAAAGACCCGGCTGAAAAAAACAACGCGATGAAATTTACCATTGATAAAAACACCATCGAGGAGCATTTGGGAAAACCAATTTTCCCGGAGGGGGAGGTGAAACGCGCAGACCGCCCTGGTATGTCCGTGGGGCTCGCCTGGACGAGCATGGGCGGGGACACGCTTGTAATCGAGGCGACTTTTGTGCCGGGCAAGGAGGGTCTTACCCTCACCGGCAAGATGGGCGACACAATGAAGGAAAGCGCCGCCATTGCGATGACCATGGCCCAAAAACTCGCGATTGAGAATTACGCCATTGACGCTTCCTGGTTCGAGAAGAACCACATCCACCTCCACATCCCCGAGGGTGCGACCCCCAAGGACGGGCCCTCCGCCGGGATAACCATGGCGACAGCCCTTCTCTCCCTGATTCGGAACAAAACCGTTACCGACCGCGTGGTAATGACCGGGGAACTTAGCCTCACAGGGCAGGTGCTTCCCATCGGCGGCCTTAAGGAGAAGACGATAGCTGCCCAGCGGAACAGGGCCAGGCACATAATCATCCCAAAGCAAAACCTCCGCGATCTGGACGAAATCCCCGACAACGTGAAAAAAGGCATCGAGTTCCATCCGGTCGAGCGCTTTGCCGAAGTCCTGGCCCTTGTCCTGCCGGATTAGGAAAAGAAAATGTCCAACGCGGAAGTAATCTTCGATAATTTCTCTTACAGGGATTATAAGGGCTGGGATGACAGTATCAGGTACGAGTTGATAGACGGTGAAGCGTATATGATGAGCGCTCCCGATGAGCGCCACCATGATCTTGTCACGGACATATACACCCAGTTGAGAAGCCAATTAAGCGGCAGCCCATGCAAACCGTTTATAGCGCCGTTCGATGTAAGGTTGTTTCCAAGGGAAGATGAGTCCGACGACACTGTTGTCCAGCCGGATGTATTTGTTATCTGTGACAGGAACAAGCTTTCGGATGGCAAGGCTTGCAAAGGCGCCCCCGACTTCGTAGTCGAAGTCACGTCTCCAAGCACAAAAATGATGGATCTATTCAACAAGAAAGATTTGTATTGCAAGGCCGGTGTAAAAGAGTATTGGGTGATTGGGCCAAACAAAATAGGCTGCTATGTTTTGGAAAAGGGTATGTTTGTCGAAACCGTTTATCCTATAGATTTTTCCGACGCTTTGGAAATCCCTGTGTCAGTGCTGCCCGGCTGTACCCTGAAACTAAACTTTAACGTCTACTAAAAGCACGGAGTAACTTATGACAAGCCTTTTTCCACTTGTAAAAGAGCAAAAAGCCTACATGACGGAACTCCGCCGTCATTTTCATAAATACCCGGAGCCGGGCTACGAGGAATTCAAGACTGCCGAAAAAATTGAGGCGGAGCTTTCGGCAATGTGCATTCCCCATAAGCGCGTGGGCGGGACCGGGGTACTGGGAACCGTAAAAGGCAGCGTGGCCGGAACAGAGAGGGTTGTCGTCCTCAGGGCGGACATCGACGCCCTTCGCATTCAGGAAGAAAACGACGTGCCCTATCGCTCCCAAAACCCAGGCGTTATGCACGCCTGCGGCCACGACGGGCACACCGCGGCGCTTCTGGGGGCGGCAAAGGTCCTGTCGAACAGCAGGGACAGCTTTTCCGGGGAAGCGCGGCTGGTCTTCCAGCAGGCAGAGGAAACCTCTGGCGGCGCGAAGTTTTTCATCACGGACGGGGTTCTTGAGGGCGCGGGCAGGGTTTTCGGTGTTCACATGAAGCCGGACATAGACGCAGGAAAGATAGGCGTGATCCCAGGGCCGATGAACGCCGCCGTGGATGGCTTTCGCCTGACCGTCAAGGGCAAGAGCGCCCATGTCGCCCACCCTGAAAAGGGGGCGGACGCACTTTTTGCGGCCTGCCAGATCGTGAACGCCTTTCAGAGCCTTATTACTCGTAGAATATCGCCGGTTGATACGGTGATCATAGGCGTGGGAACCTTCCACGCCGGGACCGCCGGCAACATCGTCGCCGAGGAAGCGGTTATGCAGGGAACGCTGCGGACCTATTCCGGGGAACTGCGGGACAAACTGATAACCCTAATAAACGAGACGAGCGGCCACATCGCCGCGATCTCCGGGGCGGAGCGGGAAATCGAATGGTTCGATCCTTACCCGGTACTGGTAAACGACGAGGAAGCCTGCAAAGAAGCCGTCGAAATCGCAAGCCTCATCGCCGGGAAAGACGCGGTGATAAGCGATCTTCCCCGTTCCCTTGGTGGTGACGACTTCGCGGAATTCCTTCTGGCGGCGCCTGGGGTCTACGTCAATATCGGCTGCGGCTTTCCGGGAAAGCCCCGCATCGCTTTACACAACTGCCGTTTCGACATGGACGAAGAGGCCCTCGTCTTTGCCGCAGGTATGTACGCAGACTACGCCGCCTGGTATTTAGGGATTGGTGCATAACTTGCAAATTCTCTCACAGAGGCACAAAGGCACGGAGGAGAAAAAAAGGAAAAAAGACATTCTGTATTCTTTTCTTCCTCTGTATTCTCAGTGCCCCTGTGCCTCCGTGAGAGGTTTTTCCGAGGCTATAGGCCCAGTTTCCTCTTGTTGGCGTTTACAAGGGCGGTCTGCCGTGCCTGAACCCTGTTCCAGCCCCTGTCGGTCTTAAATTGCTGTAACTCCCTCCATATCTGATCAAATTCCGCCTCGGTGGACGCCATGATCAGGCGGGGAAGATCACGCCCCCAGCGGCGCTTGACATCATCCATGATGATGGCTTCATCGGAGCCAGGCGTCATGTCCAACTGGCTGTATTGGGAAGTGGAGCGCACATAAGGGTAGGTCCACTCTATGGCCTGCGCCCGCGCGGGAGGATTGGGGTTCGCGGGGAATTGCCGCCGCCAGCCTGGCTGGCCCAGCATCCAGAAGGTCCCGTCAAAGCCATACTCTATTTCCTGCCGGTTTTTGTCGGTGGCGTTTAGTTGCACCATCGCGGGTCTCAGGGTGGGGATGCCGCCTACCATGTCGTAGGTTAAACCGGGGACGCCATACTGGGTTGCCAACTGCCCATCGTTGCTTATAAGGTAAGTAATAAACTGTATGGCTCGGGCCGCGTCTTTATTATTCGTGGGGATCATGGTGAGCGTCCAGCCGGAAATTCCAGCTCCGCCGTCCAGTGTGGGGGGATCCCTGCGGTTATTGGCGGGGCCATCGACCGCAATGTAGATCGAGTTGGGGTCCCTCGCATAGAGGGCATCCGCTGGGGCCTGCATATCGGAGATCTGGTACATCATGGCAAAATACCTGCCCTGCGCGATCTTCTCTTCCATCTGGGCCCGCCTGTCAACAAAGACATCCATTGAAATGAGCCCTTCCTGGTTGGCCTGGCGGAAGGCCTTGAGCCAGCGGATATACTCCGGGTTGTCCGGCCCAACTTCGGGGTCTATATACTGACCATTCACCTCCCGTGGTTGGGCGAGGTAGTTCATCAGGTAGCCATGGAATGAATAGTTCCCGGTGTCGGTGAACTCGTGGAACCCTATTGGGATGAGGGGCTGGTTGTTAACGGTGGGGTACCTCTGCTTCGCCTGGCGGAGGGCGTTGAGGAAGCCCTCGGGGGTTCTCATGTCGGGGCTGCCGATGGCTTCGTAGATATCCTTGCGAACCAGGAAGGTCTGGTTGCTGCTTAACGTCCCCTTGTACTTCTCATACTCAGACGGGGAGGTGGCGGAGTTGGGATAGCCGTAGATGTTCCCGTCGTCCTTGGTATACCAGCCGACCAACTGCGGATCGGAAACCCTGTGGAAGTAGGGATCGTACTGATCCGCCAGTTTATTGAGGGGATGCACCATGCCGGCGCTGATCATTTCATTGACCTGGCCTTCCCACCAACCCAGGGTTATAAGATCCGGCAGGGCATTGCCCGCGATCATGGCGTTGAGCCGTTCCGACTCGTTCCCCGCGGGGACTATATACCGGATGTTAACCCCCGTATTCTGGGTGATAAACTTGGACACCGCGTTATCACCCCATTGCCGGGCGAACCAGCCGAAGTTGATATACCAGTCAAAGCTGATTGGGGTGGAGGCATTTGCCCTCCAACCCGGGGAATCAGCGGTTCCCGCCACCGTCCGGGAGCTGCTGGACCTCTGGCTGCCGCCGGTGGCAAAAACCAATGAGCCGACCAGTATCAGCATCAGTGCCAATACGAATAACTTTTTCATACTTTCCTCCTAAATATATGCATAGGGCCTTGGGCCCGTTATGCCTAGCCTTTTATAGAGCCAATCATGATGCCCTTGACAAAGTACCTCTGCAAGAAGGGGTAGATGCAGACAATAGGGAACGTGGTGATAACCATGGTTGCCAGCTTAAGGGACTCGGAGCTTATGCGGGAGGCGCTTATCTCCGTAGGGATCTCCCCAACAATCGTGTTGGACATGGACGCGGCCGCGACAATCCGGTACAGGAAGGTCTGGATGGGCTGGAGATCCGGGTTGCTGATATACATGACCCCCATAAAGTAGTCGTTCCAGTGGTAAACCCCGTTAAACAGGGCTATGGTTGCCAGCACAGCCGTGGAAGTGGGAATAACGATTCGTATAAAGATGACAAAGTCGTTGGCCCCGTCTATCTTTGCGGATTCCTCCAGCCCCGGAGGGATTTCCCGGAAGAAAGTCATAAAGATGATGGCGTTGTAGAAGTTGAACAACGCAGGGATGATATACACGAGGAACCTGTCGTAAAGCCCGATGTTCCTCAACATAATGAAGTAGGGGATAAGCCCGCCCCCAAAGAACATGGTGATGGTACCGACTACCAGGTAGAACCTGTTGCCCATGATATGCTTTTTAGAAAAGGCATAGGCCACCATGGAGGTAAAGAAGAGGCCCGTGGTAGTACCGATGAGGGTACGCCAAAAGGTCACGTTGAAGGCCCTGAGAACAGCCTTTTCCATAAAGACCCTTTGATAGCTCTGCAAGGAGAACTTCCGGGGCCACCAGAAGATCCCCCCGTACAGGGTGTCCTGGGAATCGTTGAACGAGACAACCACCGTGTACCACACAGGGTAGAGGGTAACGAAACAGATGACAAGCATGATGACAATGATGAATATGTCAAAGAACTGATCGGTCCTGTTCATGCGGGAAAATATCTTTGCCTTAGCCATTACTGTCCCCTCTCAGAAGAGTGAAACATCATTGATCTTCTTGGTGATCTTGTTCGCGATAAAGAGCAGTATGAAGGCCACCACCGATTTAAAAAGCCCGATGGCGGTTGCGTAGGAAAACCTCATCCTACGCATGGCCACGGTGTATACGAATATATCCAGCACGGTACTCCGGGGGGCATTCAGGGTATTCCACAAAACGAAGATCTGATCGAAGTTGGAGTTGAGGAGCCCTCCCACCGCCAGGATAAAGAGTATCGTAATGGTACCCTTGATGCAGGGTAAGGTGATGGAAAAGATCCGCCTTAACCGTCCCGCGCCGTCTATCTGGGCCGCCTCGTATAGCTCCTGATCGATAGCGGCAATAGCCGCCAGGTATATGATCGCACCCCAGCCCAGCTCCTTCCATATGGCGGTGATCACGATGATGGGCCAGAAGTACTTTGGGTAGGCCAGGTAGAAGATCCCCTCCTTCAGCACCCCCATGGAGATGAGTATCTGGTTCAAAAAGCCAGTGTCCGCAAGCCAACTGGTGAGTATTCCCCCCAAGACCACCCAGGAGAGGAAGTGAGGCAGGTAGGAGATAGTCTGTACCACCCGTTTGAACTTGAGGAACCGGACCTCGTTCAATAAAAGGGCGAAGATGATGGGCGCGGGAAAACCGAAGGTTATCCTGAGCACGCTCAAGCCCAGGGTATTTACCATCACGTCCACGAATTCCGGGTCCTTGAAGAAGGCAATAAAATGCTGGAACCCGAAATTTTCAGCCCAGGCGGTCTGGAAGAAGCGTAGGCTGAAAAGGGGATCAATAACCCGGAAATTCCTCTTAAAACCTATCAAGATTCCATACATGGGGGCGTAATTAAAAATCAGCATCCACACAAGCCCCGCCAATGCCATGACCTGTAAGTACTTTTCTTCTCTTAGCCTTGTTATGAAATCCTTTTTCTTCATTGGTTTAGTGTAAATCCCGTTTTGTTATCTGTCAAATAAAAGTTTAAATAGCCTTTTCCAAAACTCTAATTTATCGCACTGATCGCAAAAGGTATCAAACATCTTTAGTCGATTAGTGCGGGAATCCGCCCATTCGGGCAGCTCGATGGCGCATTCTTTTATTAGTAGTTCTGGTTTCTTAATCAGTCAATGCTTTTTTTACATCCGCCATATGCCGCCCGAATGGGCACCCGTTCCCGCACTATCATCAAGATATGTCTGATTACTAAGCGATCAATACGACAATTAAGGTTTTTCAGGTGATGGAATTCTGTATCTCACCCGGCGGTGCCGGCCGATAACCTTTCGCTTAATGTTTTTACAACGAAATAAGGAAAATGCCCTCTTCCCCCATCCAAAAAATGCTAATTTTTTGGGTAGTTGATACACTTAAACCAAATAATATTGGTGAATGGGTGGGCAATTGACGATGCGAAAACCTCTTTGGGCTCTCCGGCGGAGAAGACGAGGAGAATAGGTAAAACCATAACGGGGAAAGATGGCCTGACTGCTTAAGCGCCAAGCCCTCCGGGTTAATCCGTACTTGATGACTTAAGTAGTCAGGCGGCTTCGTAGCCGGGTTCCCCAAACGTTTTCGCAGCGGCAATTACCCACCCGTTGAACGGAGATTTATTCGGGTTTTTATGACAGACTGCCCGATAAATTAGAGTTTTGGAAAAGGCTTAACAGATAACTGAGTAGCAGGAACGAAGGAATTTCCTGGGCGATATTACTCTTTTCCCTTTTTTCTTGCTTTCTTTTTCCCACAGATGTACTATAGCCCTATGACAATACAAAATTGTCCCGAACCCGCAGGGAATTTCGATATTACGTATAACGGCGGTATCACCATCACCTGGGAAGCCGTGAAGGGGGCGGATTCTTATGGCATTTCCCGCGCGGGAAGCCGGTTGGGTATATATACCCATCTGGCTACGGTGACTGACACCTCATATACCGACATTGCGCCTAACCAGGATAAATACGAAAATTATTACCGCGTAACAGCGAAAAATGACGCCGGGATACTTTGGGAGGGAGTCATTTCACTTGAGATAAAGATGTTCGGCAAAAACGCCCTGTTTTACGACAGCAAATATGACGCAATGCCTCTCATTCAAAATGACGTTAACCGTATCCATGATACGGAAATGTTCGGGGGAATTACAGGCGAAGACGGGAGAGCCGCCGAGTTCTCCAGTAAACGATACGCGCTTTATTTCAAGCAAGGGGCATACAGGGGCCTTGGCCCGCTTAAGATCGGGTTTTACACCCACGCAGCCGGCCTGGGCAAGGTCCCGGCTGAGACAAAAATCTTCGGTTCAATAGAAACCCCTCCTCACTTGCATGATAACAACGCAACCTGCACCTTTTGGCGTTCCATAGAAAACATGGAAATTGCCGGGCCCGGCACATTCCATTGGGCCGTTTCCCAGGCCGCGCCGGTGCGCCGCATGAAAGCGGGGGTCCCCGCAGAATTCGACTGGGGTGGCTGGTCTTCCGGCGGCTATACCGGCGACTCTTCCTTTTCCGCCGAAGCCGGCTCCCGCACGCAGCAGCAATGGTACGCCAGGAACTGCCATTTTGCAAAAGGTTTTTATGGCGTTAACTGGAATAAAGTAGCCCAGGGCTGCACAGGGGAGGTTGATTCCGACAACTGGGCAGCCGGGGGATGCGCCACAAAAATCGACAAAACCCCGGTCATCCGTGAAAAACCTTTTTTGTATTTGGAAAACAATGAATACAAGGTATTTGTTCCGGGTATCAAAAACGACTCCCAGGGAACTTCATGGACAGACAGCGACATGGGCTCTGGTTTCTCCCTTGACCTTGAAAGGGATTTTTATATCGCGAAAGAGGGCTCAGGCGCGGACGCAATAAACGCGGCCCTTGAACAGGGGAAGCATATCTTTTTCACCCCAGGCAGGTATGAGCTGGACGCGCCAATCCATATAAAGAGCCCAGGCGCAGTGGTGCTGGGCACAGGCCTTGCCACGCTTATACCGGGCCCGGTAAATGCAGCCGGCGCACTTTATATCGAGGATGTTGACAATGTAACCGTTGCCGGCCTCATGTTTGACGCGCTGTACAGTTCCACGTACCTGTTATGTGCAGGGGGTAAAGGCGCGAACAAGGATCACTCCGCCGCCCCAACGCTTTTGGCGGATCTTTTTTTTCGCATAGGGGGCTATAGGCAGGAAAACGTCCATGTTGACGTTGCCGCCCTCATAAACTCAAGCGATATCATAGGCGATCATTTTTGGGTGTGGCGCGCAGACCACGGCCAGGGCATCGGCTGGGACAGAAACACTTCCAAAAACGGGGTTATCGTAACCGGCAACAGGGTGACGTTCTACGGCCTCTTTGTGGAGCATTTCCAGGAATACCAGACCCTGTGGACAGGCGACTGTGGCCGCACGTATTTCTACCAAAACGAGTCGCCTTACGATCCCTTTTCGCAAAGCCTTTATAAAAGCCATCATGGAAAAACCGACGGCTGGGCGGCCTATAAAGTGGCGAATAACGTGGACAATCACTTTGCCGTGGGTCTTGGGGTATACGCAGTGTTCAACCGCACAGGGCCAGACAGAAAAAAATCCGCACCCATGTTCATTGACAATGCGATAGAGGTACCCAACAAGCCGGGCGTTGAGGTAAAACACGCCTGCATTCTTGACCTTTCGGGCACAGGGGGCGTTCCAACCGGCATCCGAAGCATTGTAAACGGAACCGGGCCGGCCAGTGAAAACGTTAAACGCCAGTACCTTGTGTCCTATAAAAATGGCGTAGAAACCGAGGACGAGGATTTTGTAATTCCCAGGGCAGCTCCGTAACTGTGTGGGTTAGCCCGCTATTTCTTTCAGCCTCTCAATGATGTTAATGTGCTGGGTGCAGGCCTTCTCGCAAAGGCCGCAGGCGGTGCATTTACCCGCAGTTCCGCGATCAAGACCCCAGTGCCAGCGCAGCCTGTCGCCGATTGGGTCCCTGTCGGATTTGCTCAGGATCTTCTGGTTGTAGGCGTCCATGTACTTTGGGATTGGAATACCCTGGGGGCAGTCATCACAGTAATGGCAGCCTGTGCAAATCCCTTCAAGGGAAGCCGGCGCCTTCGCCTGCACCGCGTCAAGTTCAGCCTGGGTTCGCATNTTGTAGCCTTCCATCGCGGCCAGGGCTTCCTTGACGTGTTCAGTCGTGTCAAAACCCACAAGGGTAACGCTGATATCAGGATGATCCCAGAGGAAACGCAGGGCAGCGGTAACCGTGCTCTCACCTGGGCGCTGTAGGAAGCCAAAGCGTTCAGGGTGCTGGGGGATCATTCCACCGCCCAACGGGTTCATCACCACGGCGCCAAGTTTTTTTTCACGTATCGCGTCAAAGGCGGCCTGCCGTGTCCGGAAGTTGTAGGCCGAATAACCGAACAGCACCCCCTCAAACACCCCTTCCATGAGCAGCCCTTTGATTTCGTCTTTCACCATGTGGCTTGACACGCAGATGTGGCGGATGAGCCCCTCTTCTTTCAGCTTCCTGAACGCCTCGAGGATTCCGTCCTTTTTTCGGCTCTGCCATTCATCTGGGCCTTTAATACACCATACATGGAAAAAATCCACGGCCGGTATATCCATGCGCTTTAGCTGGCCCTCAATTTCGCGGCGAATCGCGCTTTCGGTAGTGGCAAAGGTCTTGGTTGCCGAATAAAAGGGGAGTTTCCTCCGCCTGAATTCGGCAAAACCCTTGCCGAACACCGTCTCGCTTTTCGTTTCAAAGTAGCCTGGGGCAGTGTCAAAGTAATTTACCCCGCCCTCGGCGGCCGTAACCATGGAGCGGACGCATTCCTCATGATCGTCAACATTGGAAAAGCGCATCCCCCCAAAGCCAAGCAGTGAAACCTTCTTGCCGGTCTGGCCGTAGTCTCTGTATAGCATAAGCACCTCTGATCTTAAGTTATCTTGCAAATACCATGAATACTATAGCAGGAAAAAGGGAGTAAGGGAAGTAGGGGAAAAAGGGAGCAGGGGAAAAAGGGAGCAGGGGAGCAGGGGAGCAAGGAAAAAGGGGAAGAAGGGACTGGGGGACTAGGGCGCTTACTTGGGTGGATGAAGGATTGGCTTCATTTTGGGAGTTCAGCGTATTCGAGTGAAAGTGTGAAGTATGATAGTGAAACGGTGGAATAGATTAGTTGAATGATTGAGTAGAATAGTTAAATGATTTAGTATTTTAGTAAAATGATAGAGTAATTTATTGAAACGATTGAGAAGATTATTGAAATGATTAAGTAGTTTACTGAAGCATTTGAGTAATTTACTAAAAGGATAGAGCAATTTACTCCAAAAAACAGTGAAAATGCCAAACTGTCCGCCTATCGGACAGCAAATGAGTCATTTTAACCCAATACGAGCGGTGTCTTTGAGGGCGGCGTGGACTTCGGCCCGAAGGGCTTCGGGGACGCATTCAAACGCCTCGCCGTCCTGTTTCACCGCTTCCAGGTAGATTTCCGCCGTCTTGAGGTTCACAGGCACGAATCGAAGCGTCTCACCGTACTGCATGACCGTCGCCAGAGCTTCTTCTTCGTTGGTGATTTTGGGCATTGAGGTTTCTCCTATGGGGGTGAGTATAGCATAGAGTGCTAGGGTGGAATTTATTTGTTCGTGATGGTTCGTGGTAAAGTTTTCCTCTGTGCTTCCGTGCCCCTGTGCGAGGTCTTCTTTATTGAGTTTCAAAAAAATGCTTCGCCAGGGGATCGTCGCCATCCAGTTCCAGGACAGTCCGAAAATAGGAAGCGGCCTTGTCCCTTTCGCCGGTTTTCATCGATAAAACGCCAAGGTTGGAGATGATTTTTATGTCGTTTGACGCTTCCCGCAAGGCCTGTTCAAGCTCTTTTTTGGCGGCTTTGAAATCGCCCAGTTCCATGAGGCAGATCGCCATTTCGTTCTTTATGTCGCTGCCTTCCCCGCCAAGTTCCAGCGCCTTTTTGAATGATTCAAGGCCGTCCCCATAACGGCACTGTTTCCGCAGCGCCCAGCCCAGCAAAAACCAGCCATTCCAGACTTTAGGATGCCTTTCAATATATTCCCTGATTTTTAAAAGGGCCTTTTCATCTTCTCCCCTGTTAATGAGATCATANGCTTCCCTGAATCCGGAGTCGTCAAGGCCCCCAATTTCCGATAGAACCTTTTTGGCTTCCCTGATTTTCTCGCCGGTAATTTCCGTGGGAATTTCCGGGGATTTTTCCGATTCATCGCCAAGTTGGATATAACGCGAAAAACAATCCCGTGCGCGGGCAAAATCCCTGCGGCTCATGAAGAAATAACCTGCGTTAAAAAGCGCGTCACTTAGAACAGGTTCCATGGACAGGGCCGTTTCGTAAGCTTCCAGGGCAAGGGCGTATTCCCTTTCGGCGGCATGACCGTTTCTTTCCAGCCCTGCCGCGATGTTTTCCAGGATCAGGGCCTTGTTGAGCAATACCCCCGGCGAATTCGGGAAAAGCCCTTCCAGTACGGCGCTTATCTCCAAAGCCATGTCGAATTCTCCGTTTTCGGCTTTGACGATACTCGCACCGGTGAACTCATGGAATATCCCCGGTTTCACGGTGAGAACAAAACTGCGGTAATAATCTACCCACTCAGGCGGAACATTGGGCATTTCCGGTTTTGACGAAATAACAGAAGGATCATATCCGCCTTTGGCGGATATGAGAGAAGGATCATTTCTTCCGTGGGAAGAAATGATCCTCAGCATCCCCGAAAGGATCATCTCCAAAGAGAGATTTGCCGGGTCAAGGGTGTTTCCGCCAGGCTCAAGTTCCACTGGAAGAAGTATTGCGGGATCCAGTTCGAATTGATGGGAAAGGCGGTGAATATCATTATGCAGAAAGTCAGGAACGGCAAGAAAAACAAGGGAGCCTTTTTCCACTTCCCAAAACCTCAGGAGGGGGGTTTGGAATCTACGACTTTGTTCACGGGCGGCGCCGACGCTATCTCATCGGGGGACGGCCACTCCGTCTCCGGCGGCTTTGCAGCAGATGGTTGCGCGGCCGCAGGTTGCTCCGTCGCTTGCTGGCCGGGCGCTGCCGGTTTTGCGGCAGTCGGCGCTGCCGACGACGCAGGCGCCGCCGATGGTTTTTTGGGCGGGACAGGCTTTTTATCAATCACATTTTCACTGCCGCGGCCATCGGGCCGGATTTGGGAAAGATAATCGTTTATCCGGATTTTATAGCCCATAGGCACCATGTTTTCATCGTACTGAAGATCCAATGATATGAGCTCCTTGCGCCCTTCAATCAGTTCCGCGTTGGCCAAGTTGCCCTTCAAGAGGAAAGTCTCCCTGGGTTCATCAAAATCCATCTTTAGGAAGGCCTCTTTGTTTACAAGAAATTTGGCGACCCCCATCATGATTAGCCTGGCGCAGGAAAATGAAACGTCCCTTAAAATACACTGCCTGGGCACATTCTGGATTAAAACCGCGCTTTCTTTGCTGATGTTCAGCTTCCTGGAAGATTCAGGGTTAATGAGTATCCGTTCATCCTTTCGTTTTGAGGAATTTACATTTGCATCCAGAATNCGCCCCATGATCTCTATGAGATCGTCCGGNGGCCTCTGGGTAAACTGCAAAGTAAAGAGTGCCATTTCATCGGAACCCTGGTAGGGGACATAGCCCGTGGATTTGGTATTCACAAAAAAGGTTAACGGATCACCCTTGTCCGCAACCCTGAAGGAAAACCGGAGGCTTACCATGTTATTGGCCCGTTCAAGCTTCTGTAAAATTCCGGATTTGATGCTTACGACAACCTTTGCGCCCTGAAAAGAAGAAGAATATATGTAACAGGGCCAAAAATCACTCACGCATTTAAGGAATACCTGCTTCGTGATCAACCCTGTGACCTGCATGATCTCTTTGCTGTAACTAACATCGATTGTCTTGAAAAGCTCGTAATATGTACTAATTTTCTGACTGGTTAAAATGCCCATTCAATTACAATACTATCTTTTTTGTTTGGAGTCAACAATTCCGAAGGGGACTTGTCAACGGCGGATCACGGAAGACAACTCCGCGTCAAAGGTCTTGAGTACCCAGGACTTCCCGTTGTTAAAAAGATTGGTTGCGTTTATTTTTTCCAGGAGTTTCTCCTCAATCGCCCGGCTGGTCACGATGTCGCAGAGCAAGCGGGAATGTGATTCCATTACCTGCTCTTCTTTCCGCCCTGTATAGGATCGCATTTCAAGCTCGTTAAGGGTCGCCCCCCTTGCGCCATTTTCCATTGCCGTCCTGCGGAATGCCTCTACTTCTTCTTCCTCCCCGATGAAGAAGAGCGCGCGGTTATTGTCGCTTTTTGTTTTGCCGAACAATTCGCTTTTCCTGGAACCAAATCGACGCCACTCGCTGGAGCCCCGGACCTCATCCAGGGCCGTAATGACCTGTTCCATGGTCGCGGCATGGACCTGCTTTCCATACCTTACCCTCAAGTTCACCACAGGCGCGTGAACAATGAATTTGTACAAAAAGCCCCGGGCGGGAATGTCTAGCCTCGCCTTGGCTATGATGGTTTTTTCCAGATGATTCGCGTCGGAACGGGGGACGGCAAACCAGAGAACTTCCTTCTCGACAGGGACTGTAATTCTCATAAGCCCCAATCTATCCCGCAGGCCAACGCCGGAGCCGAAGAAAGCAATAGGGACGCATACCCCCTGGTCAAGTATCGCACGGGCAATTGAATCCCCCAAACCGCGGGGGACAATGCAGGTGAGAAGGACGTGTTCCTCGTGCGGCAATTTTCCCTCATTGCCGGAGAGTTTTTCAAGTTTTTCAGTATCGAAAGAAAGATCCCCGGAACGATGGAGAACTATGGGCTGCGCGAATATGCTGCCGCGCCCGCCCATCTGCAGATCCGTTGTCTCGACTATTCTGTTTATCACACCCTCCTCGTATTTTGAGGGAACGTTTATGCGGTAGATCAGTGCCCTGTTTTCCTCAAGTTTAGTAACAGGCCGAAACCCGAGGAAACCCTGCTTGTCAATCAGGCACATCTGCTTGGCCCTCTGGACAAAGACTTCAGGCAGCGCCATTTCCTCAAGGCACTTGTCCAGGGCGTCGGTTATATTCATATCCGCGACACAAAGGATGGAAGTAAAGTCAGTTTTCATAGTTCGTTCCTGATTGCCTGTTTCGATCTTGCCCTGTCTATGATCCCGGATACCAGAATCGCGATAATCGGGAATACGCTGGCTGTTGCCACAATTCCGAAAGCGCCGTCAGCCCTGAGGGAATCGTTTCCAAGTCCCAGGCCGGCGGTGATGATGATTGGAACGGAGATTGGGCCGGTCGCAATGCCGGCCACATCCCAGGCAATAGAGCAAAAATCTTCCGGCGCGAAGACCGTCAGGATCAGTGCGAGGCCGTAGCACGGCACAAGTATCCACGAAAGGTGAATCCCGCCCGAGGGCAGCATATTGCTGAGCAACACGCGGGCAAAGCCCAGGACCATGCCTCCCCCAACGCCTATGGCCGCAAGCATCACAAGCTTCTGCCGCTTGAAGGTACCGATGGTTATTTCCTCAACGGTAACGGCCGTAACCGCCAGCGCCGGTTCCGCGAAAATCGCGAAAAACCCCAGAAAGAACACAACCAGCATAATAGCGAGATAACTGCCCCAAACACCGAATCTGGCGAGGATGGAATCATCAATCGGAACATAGCTATATGAGTTGCCGGAAAGCCGGCTCGGCACAAATTTATCAAGCACGGGACCATTTACCCCGGGAACCCAGATATAGGTTTCAGGCCCTTCTTCACCCGGAACCGTAATGAAAGAGCTTTCGTCAATGCCGTTGACAAGAATAGGCCTTTCCATAACGAGGGTTTTCCTGTAAGTCCGATCAAGGGAATTCCCCGCCTGGGAACTGATGGCAGTAATGCCCCCGCCCATCCCGATATTGAGGGCGAACATCCCGATGGCCGCGAAAAATAACCCCAAAATGACAATATCAGAGTTTGGGATACGATCCCTGGCGATAAAGGCGATGGAAATAATCAGGGCAATGGCAAGCGGCACGACGGCATACAACGCCGCTTTGAAATTTTCAAACAACGCCTGCAGGCTGAAGATTGACGGCTCCTGCTGGTACACACCGGCGTTTATTGTATCCTCGGGAAAGCAAGCGGAAAATTCCAGATAATTAAGATCACCGGATGCGACCGCCGCAGTCGCTATATTGAGGAGTTCCTCGTCGGAACCGGCCACATAGACGGCATTTGCCCTCTGTCCCGGTTCGGGGGAAAAAAACGAAGCCGCGTCGCTCGGCAATGGGACCCTTGAGCCAAGCATGGCCGCGAGGAAGAGTACGCTGGCTACCGGCAAAGCCGAAGCGAGGGTCACGAGGCCCAGCCCTGAGCTGTTGGAACTCTTGCCGCCCGTTCGAGAAACGCCAAGGCCCAGGGCCAGAATGATAGGCACAGTCACAGCCCCGGTAGCGGCCCCGCCAGTGTCCCAGGCAAGGTTCACGAGGGGACGGAGTATCGGGTTTTCGTCAAATATGCAGCTCGTCACAAGGAGAATGGGTATAATGATGAGCACCGGCGGCTTGAAAGGCCAGCCAAACATGAAGCGGTAAACCCCCAGCACCACCGAAAGCCCCACCCCTATGGAGATGGCCGCCACAAGCCAGGTAGTCCCCCGGTTCAGGAGGAGGTACAAGAGCGGGGCGTTCCAGGCCGGGATAACGCTTCCCTGCTTCTGGAGCACGCTCACGGCCGGTTCCGCCAGCGTCGCTGTAATACCGACAATGATGGAAAAAATCGCGACCCCGATCACGCCTATCTTTGAGGGCAGGCGCATTCCGCACTGCTCGCCAAGGGGCATAACCCCCAGGAAAAGCCCTTCCAGGAAGAACGACAGGCCCAGAATCGCCGCGCCAACGCAAATGGCTATGGTAATGGCGTTTTGAATTGGCACCCCCAGTATAAAGTACTGGGCGAGGCACACAAATATACTTACAGTCAGGACAGACTTGAACTGGGGCTGAACCTTCGCGTACGCATAGGATCTGATCATGGTAAGCGACTGCCCGAAAGACAGCTTTACAAGTCCCTTCCGCTGCGGAAACAATAAATCCTTCAGTTTCGTAAAAAAAGCCAATTTATCCCCTTTTTGTCCGTAAATACAATATACGTGATTTTTTACCTGTATGCAAATGCGCGGGGTTTAGTTGGCCTCCCAGGTAAAAAACAGCACTTTTTCATCCATATCGCTACGCAGGCTTAAAGCATATGAGCCTGACCTGGCAACGCTTTCGCTTTCTGCGCTGTAGGGGTTGTGGAGAGTATAGTTTTTTCCCGGCGGCAGGGTGATGTTTACGGTGGGGGCGTTAACGAAACTGTCATACCAGACGACCAGGCAGTGCCTGCCACCGCCTTCGAAATAGAAAGACATGGCATCATCCGGCAATTCGAGGCCCGGAAGGCCGGATGCCCGCCAGGTTTTCCCGGGAATGTTATCGGCGACGAGTTTGTACGCTTCGGGAAGCTTGCCTTTNGGTTCCAGGGTGTTGTCGGCCCTCCTTGTGTAAAGGCCGAACCAGTCTTCGGAATCGGTTTCCATCCGTAAGTTTTCGTACATGTTTCGGTATGGGTCGGCCAGGTGATACCAAAAGACCCTCTGCGCCCCGCCCGTTGCAAGCAGAACGACGGTTTTTACAAGGGTCTGCGGCATCTTGTCGATACTCACTTCCGTCCCGTAACCCGTGGCGCCCTCTTGCCTGTAACCCCCATTGGTAGGATGGCCGACTTCAGTTACCCATACCTTGTCATGGAACGCCCTGTCGGATAGGGCTACAAAATCCCCGAATATCCTTGCCGTAGACACGGAAGTTATGGAATAAGGGTGAAACGCGATAAAGTCAGCGCCTTCTGCGGCGCCTGAAGTGAAAAGGCCCCTGATCCATTCCTCGCCTGCGGTACTGCTGAACGAGCCGACAACAATGGACGCGCCGCCGTTATCCGCGTTGCGAATAGCCTTGACCGCCTCCCTGGTAAGGGTGTAAAAAGCCCCGTCGCTGCCCGTCCAGAAACGGGGGTATATGTCCGGCTCGTTCCACACGGACCAGGCGTGCACCTTGCCGAAAGCTCCCCCGTTGTAGCGTTCAACGGTTTTTTTGGCATATTCACAGTAAAGGGCAACCTTTACAGGGTCGCTTAAATCCCGCCCGACAGTACCGTCGGCATATACGTTTACGTTATGCGTAAGATTGGGCAGGTTTTTGTCGGCGATTCTTGCCACATTCACTTTCCCGCCGTGGATCCAGTCTGTATCATATGCCAGAAGCCCCAGGATCTTTATTCCCCGCTCGTTGGCGTTTTTCACGTATTGGTCAAACCCCCGGTAATTCCAGTCTCCGTCCCACTTTTCGTCATTAATGGTACGCTGGATAGTACTCCAGCTAAAATCGTCGAGGAACCACTTAACCCCTATCCTCTGCAATTCCTCAAACTGATCCGCGACCCATCTGTCGGTCACAGGGTTTCCTGTTGTTCCCCCATGGACAAGGCCCATCAGATCCGGGGGAATCGCGACATCTTTCACGGCGCCGTCCCGGTTGCCTGTGCAGGAAAATAAAACAGCTGCTAATGCCAACAAAGCTGGCAACATCAACAAAGTTGACGACAGCGACGCGGCAAATTTCCTCATGTTAATCACCCCTGGTTAATAACCTCAGAATATTAATCTCGGATTTTTATTCTGACACCAAAGTGTAGTTCCCGCCAATGATCCCGTTGACCATTTCCGTAGTGTTAATGTCATCCAGGGCAAAGACAATTGACAGGCCGCTGACTACGCCGTCTGTCTTTGAATAGGTCATGGTGACCTGCGGGTCAACGCCTTTAATTAAGAGGGGAACGCCGAAGGTGGATGAATCAGTGCTCATGGCGCCAAGCCTTATTCTCCCCTGGAAGACATCCTTTCGCCAGTCATCGTCTGATGTAATTTTGCCCCACACCTTCTCGCCAGGGGAGAACACGCCCCCAAAAACTTCGGTCAAAAACACCGCCTCAAAACCAAGATCGCTTTTGAACGTAAACCGCATTCCATCATCTTCCCTTTGAAAGGTCATCGACTCCGGGACAGCATCATTATTTTTCCGGCAGCCGGTCAAGGCAAACAGCAGGGGAAGGATAAAAATTGTCATTCCAATAGCTTCAAGAATTTTCATGCGTAAAATGACCCGTATAAAAGTATAACATATGTGAACAGAGGGAAAAAGGGTGACTGTCACCATTACCCAAAAGACTCTAAAAAGACCTCACACAGAGCACTGCTGTCCTTACGGACAGCTTGGATGCACGAAGGGGAACGCATCATTTCCAAATTGAGCCTCCTCTTCTAAATTTTTATCCATTTGTATATTAAGAAGCAAGAAAAAGAAGCCTGGATTTCAAATTACCTATAACCCCCTGTGCCTTCGTGCCCCCGTGAGATGAAATTTGAAATAAAGTAAACGCACATGGTGCCTCTGTGAGAGTAATTGAGAAATAAATTGAAGCGGCGGATAATAAAAACCATTAACCCGCAGAAAAAGCCAAAATTCGCCGATAAATTATCCAAAGATGGGTTTTGAAATAGGCAGTCTTGTCCTTGTATCAGTATTTACTCTCTGCGCCCTGGGACTCTTCATCGCGATCCGGGGAATCGTGGAAACCGTTAGGGAAAAGGCCGAGATTCGGAAAGACGCGGCAGCCCTTGTCTCGGGGGAGCTCATGCCTTCGGAGAAGAAAAAAAGGATGGGCAGCCGGAGGGGACGTGTAGGCGGGCTGCGCCTAAAACTTGTCATCTTTGCCATATTCCTGGTAACGGCGGCGATTGTCGTTGTCTCCCTCCCGTTATTCATTTTTAAGGGGATTGAAGCAGGGCAGAAGGCCGTCTTTGTGGCCATTGCTTTCCTTGCGGCCGAGGCCATTGGCATCATTGGCGCCGTTCTGCTTTCCAATTTGATTGTCAAGCCAGTAAAACAACTGGTTAAGCATATTGAGATCATCAGGGATACCGATAACCTGGCCAGCCTCGGCGGTGTGGGAGTCGGGATCAAGTCGCGGGATGAGCTTGCCATACTTGGGGACACTATCAACGAGATGACCCACAGCCTTGTCAAGGCAGCGCTTGCCTCTTCGGAACTTTCCATAGGAAAGGAGTTCCAAAAGAAATTCCTGCCCCTTGAGCTGGATCATTACGGGAACAAACTCAGTTCCGGTTACGAGGAGACGGCGTACTTCAGCCTTTTTTGCTACTATGAAGGGGCAAAGGAAGTCTCAGGCGATTACTTCGATTACCTGGAACTTGACGGCCGCTATTATGCCATAATCAAATGCGACGTGGCGGGCAAGGGGGTCCCGGCTTCTTTCATCATGATTCAGGTTGCCACCATGTTCCTGAATTACTTCAAGCATTGGGAACCAACAGAGGAAGGAATGCGCATTGAGAACATGGGTTACCAGATAAACGAGTTCATCGAGACCCTTGCCTTCAAGGACCGCTTTGCCGCTTTTACCCTCTGCCTTTACGACTCCCATACGGGGACGGCCAGGTTCTGCAACGCCGGGGATAATATAGTCCATTTCTATGACGAGTCAGAGAAAACACTGAGAACCCTTACCCTGCCCGAAACCCCGGCAGCCGGGGCCCTTTCCAATTTTATGGTGGAGTCAAAGGGCGGCTACAAGGTTCAGACCGTGAACCTTGACCATGGGGATATGTTCCTGCTTTTCACCGACGGCATTGAGGAGTCAAAAAGAAAGTTCCGTAACGCGAAATTTGAGGAGGTTCAATGTACCGAGGCGGAGGACCGCGCCCCTCACGGGAACCACGTTGGGGGCCAGTGGGTTGAGGAACTGGGGTACGACAGGATAAAGTGCATTGTCGAAGCAGTGATGAACAGGGGGAGCTATACCTTGCGTAAATGGCATAACGGCGAGGGGGATAAAGATCTGCTTTTCGATTTTACTTCTTCAGAGGGCAGTGTACGTGATGTCATCGTCGCGTTGGTCGCGGCGGAAAAAATGTTTCGCTGCTATTATGATCCAAAGGCGACGGGGGATAGCCACGTGTTGGTTGACAGGATGGTGGATGCCTTCCTCAAAGGGCACTTTCTTCAGTACCGGGATTACTGTTCTTTTACACGGGAAAACCCTGACAATCCTGCGTATATGTATTATACTAATTTAATGGAGGATGAGCAGGACGACGACCTAACCATCCTTGGAATCAGAAGAAAATAAGGGAATAAGAGGTGTAAAGATGACATTTATTGAAAGAATGAGAGAGCTGCTTGATCAGGGAGTCCAGGTGTCAAAGGAATTTGCGGTTAAGGCCGGCGCAGCGGCGCAGGACCTGGGCGCGAAGGCCGCCCCAATCGCGCAGGACCTGGGTGCGAAAGCCAAGGACCTGGGCGCGAAGGCCGGCCCAATCGCGCAGGACCTGGGCGCGAAAGCCAAGGACCTGGGCGCGAAGGCCGGCCCAATCGCGCAGGA
>JGI24698J34947_10000246_pt1 | contig 22709 bp, 19 predicted proteins | sample TergutMp193P3_FD_34947 | JGI IMG/M metagenome (IMG submission 34947) | reverse complement strand
TAAAAAGGCAAAATTGGTTTAAGTGGATAAGAATAGGGACAGACGCTTTATGCGTAATTGGAGGAATAATAACTAAAAGCAATGTTGGAATAGGGACGTTAGTATCAGTATTATTGGGTGGACCATTAATTGCATTATTTAGAAAATTATTAATAAATATAATAGAAATATTTAAGGAGAAAAAATGATTAAATTTAATATAAGAGCGATTGTTTCAATATCTTTATTGTTTCTTCTGGTAATTTTATTTATTACCGCTGTCGGAATTCAAATTTTGGATGAAATAATTGATCCGCAGATATTAATTTCTATATATCTTAATCCAGAAGAAAATTCGCCATCTTTTTTAATTGAACTGCAAACCATTATTACAGCCATTCATGTTATTGCTGGATTTTTATTTTGTGGTTTATCCATTATTCATATATTAAAAAATATAAAGGCAATAAAAAGTTATTTTAAAAAATAATAATTATGTATTGAAAAATTATTGGAGACATAATAACTAGTCTTCGGTTAATCTCTGGTTAATCGGGAAAAGCAAGCCGACTATTATGTAAACCACGATTCCCAGTTGTAAAAGAACGGGGAAGCCGCTGGATACGGAAAGGAGCCTTGCCATTGCGCTGCCTACAAGCGAAAGGCCTCCGTTCATTCCCCATGCCCAGGGGAGAAGGTGCGGCTTTGATTCCTGCAGACTGTCAAGTCCGTTGGGATAGGGTATGCCCATAAAGAAGGCTACAGGAGCGATGATAAGGGCGGAGATAAAGAAGCGCGCCGTCATGGAGGAAGATTGGAAAAAGGAAAGGAAGCTGTCCATGCCCAGAATGTAAAAGAGAAGCCCTCCGCCGATAAGGGCGCAGGCCGCCGGAACGACAATAATACGGAAGCGTTTAAGAAGTCCGCTTGTGATATTTCCGAGAGCGGAAGAAATCAGCATTACGGTGATCACAATGCTCGCCGAATAGGTGGGATTGGAAAGAAACAGCGCAAGGCGCTGGATAAGAAAAATTTCGATCAGCATGTAGCCAAGGCCGAGACCCGCATAGTAAAAAATTACCCCGACAGTTCCTCTGCGGCTGCTGAACAGAGTTTTTCTGCGCCCGATGACAGGAAGAAGAATCACGATAAGGCCGAATATGCAGGCCTGAATCAACAGGGCAAAGAGCAGAAGGTAGCCCCACTCTTCGGAGATGTCGCGGAGTTGATCCGTGTACATTGAAAGCTCGTTCATTTTCAAAAAGCCTGTATAGTAGGGACGCGAATCCGTAATCGGCCTTATGTCGAATATGTATCCCTCTTCGATTTTTTTCGCTTCCCCCGCCAAAAATATGGGGATTACAGTACGGTACATATCCGCGTTTGTAAAAGTTTCTATTTTATCCATATTGGAATTTTCAAACTGATAACGGTAGCTTGCAAGCAGTATATCAATGTCGCGGATTGGCAATTCCGCTCCGGGAGCATAGAAAAGATCGAAGGAACAGTTTCTGACAAAGAGATTAAGGTCGTCAAGATCCCTCGCCGTCAGCGCGCCTTTCTTTACAATAATCGTAGAAGTTGAGCGCAAAAGCCCGAATGAATAGAGATTTTTTCCGGGGTCATTAAAACCGGATTCCTTCATTGCATGAATAATTGTGTTAAGAAGCCGCAGAACATTTCTCGGCGGGTTCAGGCGATCCCAAACCGTCACGGAAAGAACGCCCCCCTCTTTAAGACCGTCAAAGTACTCCTTGAACGCTTCTACAGTGTATTTAAAATCTTCATGCACGGCATAGCCGCCTGAGTCTGTAAGACCAACCGAGTCTACAAGGCTGATTTCGATTAAATCATAGGAACCCTTGTTAATTGCGCAATGAGAGCGTCCCTCTCCGCGCAGTACGTTGATCTTTTCCGTTTCCAGAAGCTTGCCTGTAAAGCGGGAAACGCTTGGATCTTCTTTCAAGAGCCGGATCATCTCTGCGGAAGGCTCGACAATGTCGATTTTGCGCGCTCCGTTGTAAAGAGCCACCTGCGCGTTAATACCGCCGCTTAAATTTACAAGAAGCACGTCGGGCTCGGAAATCATCGTGTAGGGAGCGGCCATAGGAAGGTAGTCCATGTAGACTTTTTCATCTTCTCTGAGGTTTCCCATTATTCCTATGGGGCCGGAACCGTCTATAAAAAGCCCCCAGTAAAGCTGAGTGGGAATATTATCGATTTTGAGCACCGCGTTATCTGACAATCCAGGAGCAAAGTGAAAGTACCGCGATGCGTAAACATGGTATTCCCCGCCGGGCCCGTAGGAATGATGAACAAGAGAGGAGTCCGCGTATCTGCGCACATAGCTTATGTCCTTGTAATCCGAAATGCGGACATTCCCCCAAAAGAAGGTAAGAAAAATAGAAAGAACCGCCGTCAGGGAAAAACCAATCACGTATGGAAGAGGAAAATTCCATTTTTCATTTTTTCTGCAGGAGCTTAAAAGAGCGGCTATTATTGTCAGCACAAGAATGGGCAATATCAGGTACTGGGGCGGAAGAAAAAACATAAAAAGCACGATGAAGAGGCCGCCGACCCCCGAGCCTATCATGTTCCAGAAATACACGCTTTGAATTCTGTCTCTTAGGGCGATAAAGCTAATCCCGACATAGGCGGCGATAATAAAAAAAGGCACGCCGTAGATTACGTAATAAGCGCCTATAAACCACATCTGCCGTTTGTCGGAAGCAAGGAAAATCGGGTTAAAGGGCACCATTTGCGCGAGAATAATCGCCAAGGACATAAACAGGGGAAGAATGATGGCAAGAATCGACAAATACATCTCCGGCGCACGGCGGACTTTTTCTTCCACAAAGGTAAGAATTATGCCGGCCAGACCTATTCCCAAAAGAGCGGTGGAAATAACCAGCGAACCAAAATTTGACCAGCTTCCTATCGCAAATATCCGCATTACGTAAAGCTCAAATGCGATTCCCGCGGCGGATATGAAGAATAACGCTGAAAATTGGGTCTTTTTCATTCGCCTAAAATATACCAAATTGGTTTAAATTATGCAATGTCTTTTCAGAATAATCCCAGCGGCGCTATACGGCACTCGCGCGGACGGCCGCTTGACGGGTCGTTGAAAAAAAGCGCGTGCGCGCGAAGGGCGAGCGTGTCTTGAACAGCTTCATCCGCGCGGGGAGTTGTTCCATCTTCCGCCCGCGAATAGAGCGGGTCGTTCAGAATGGGAAAACCAATCCACGAAAGATGACAGCGTATCTGGTGACGGAAGCCGCGCTTTATACGCAATGTAAAAACATTGCCGTCCCTGCTGATAATTTCCGTACGGTAAAAGCCGCCATTGTCCGCCGCAACTTCGCGGTGTTTTTTGCCGTCTTCGATTACGGGGCGGACAAGTTTTCTGCCGGGGCCGTAGGGGCGGAAATAACTTTCGATAATCTGCGGTTTTTCAGGCGAGGGTTCGCAGGCGGCGAAATCGGGAGGCGGCGGAAACCCTTCAATAGGGACGGAGTTGGCCGCCTCTGCGCAGAGAGCGGAGTATTCTTTTACAAATCCTCCGCAGTCCTGCAAAGTTTTGAAGTACTCATAGCTTTTGGAATTTTTCGCGAACAGTACAAGGCCGTGGGTTTCAAAATCCAGGCGGTGCATTATGTCATAAACAGGAGGAGAATTGTCCGCGTACCATTCAAGAAGAGCGCCGCCTTCTTTTTTCTTGAGCGGAGCGCTGTGCATCTGCGGCGGTTTAAAAACTACCGCGTAATCGGCAGTTTCTTCTATAATATGGGGGCTGCCGCTATTTTCCATGCGCTCCCCCGCCGCTTGAATTTGCGTTGTTCAATTTTTTTATAACCTCGGCAAAACGCTGAGGCAGCGCTGAAGAAAATACCCTCTCCTCTTTTTCTCCCGGCAAAATTATCGCGAGCTTTTTTGAATGAAGCATAAGCGCCGCATCAGGAAAATATTTGTCACTGCGGCCATAGATCGGGTCTCCAAGGATCGGGTACCCAATGTGGCGCAAATGCACGCGAAGCTGGTGGGTACGCCCTGTTGCGAGACGCAGGAGTACCAGCGAATAATTTTGCCAGCTTTTTATAACTTTGTAAAAAGTAAGCGCTGTTTTTCCATAAGTTGAAACCGCAAAACGTTTGCGATCAATTGGATCCCGGGCAATGCGGGTTTCTATTCTGCCTTTTTTTTCAGACGGCGTTCCGCAGACAATCGCGATGTAATTTTTTTTAACACTGCGGTTTTTAAACTGCTGTGAAAGAAAAGCGTGGGCTTCGTCATCGTAGGCGGCAATGATAAGACCGGATGTTTCTTTATCAAGACGGTGAACAATGCCGGTGCGCAAGCCTGCCGTAGACAGAGGACTTTCCGTATCAAGCAAACCTTTGGATTGCAGTCTTCTGAAAAAAAGGGCGTTTGCCAGAGTGCCCTGCATGTTTCCAGCTCCGGGGTGCACTACCATTCCCTGCTCCTTGTTTATCACTACGCACCTTTCGTCTTCGTAAACAATATTAAGCGGGATATCCTGCGGGATTATATTCTGCGGCGTTTCATCGTCCCAGGATAGTTCAAGAGTATCTCCCTGTTTTACAAGCCGGGAAAGTTTTACATCCTTGCCGTTTACTTTTGCTTTCATGTTTCTTGCTCTTGTTTGGGAGCGGGAAAGCAGAGCAAGATATTCTGACACATAGCGATCCAGCCGCAGATGGGACGGAAGCTGTTCTTCGATAATAAGGGATAAGATTGGCATTATTCCAAATCTGACCGAAGCCCGTCAGCGTCCTCATTGTCTGCTTCCATAAAGTCCGCATTATTTAAGCCGGCCGCGACAGCCGTATTAATAATATCGAAAACATTGACAACATTGGCGAGATCGGCCGCATCAATCTCCTTAATCAGATTGAATACATCGTTTAAATTACTTGTCTCGACAGAGTACACAGCATCAACCTCGTCCTGATCATACATCATTGTATTAATTTCTATAGAGCCGGAAGGCAAACTTTCGATTCTTTTGCGATCCCTGCTTCTTTTTACTATAACGATAATCAAATCCGCAACAGCAAAAGCCATGGATACACCGCCGGCTATCAGCAATGTTTGTCCAAATTCTTTCTTGCTTTTCTCAACGGCGCCGGCCGATCTTAAAGGCCAGGGCGCGTAACGGCGTCCTTCGGCGGACATATCCCTGCCATTGGCTTTAGTCCAACGGTTCATATCATAAGCAAAATTGGAAAATAAATACGCAAAGGGAAAGACTCCAAAGGCGATTATATCAAAGCGGCGCATGTCTTTTACCCATTGGGGAAAGCCTGTTGTATCAAAAGTCTGGGTATCTGTACTGCTCTGAGCCGCCGCCCGGCAGACAGGCGAAAGCAAAAGAAAAATAAAAATCACCGCCAAAAAAATATTCTTCATTGTTCCTTAAAAATCAAACTGCCGATACGCAGCATTGCCGCTCCCTCTTCAATGGCAATTTCAAAATCGTTTGACATTCCCATGGAAAGGCAGTCCCAGTTTTCCGCGGGAGGAAAGCGCCTTGCCAATTCTCCCTGCGCTTTAACAAGCTGTCTGAAAGAAAGGCGAATCCGCCCCTCGTCTTTTGAAAAGGGGGCCATTGTCATAAGTCCGCGCGGCCTTAAACTCGCACAGCTTAAAACCTGTTCGGCGGCGCGGACAAGGCCGTCGATGTCGGCGAAGCCGCTCTTTGACTCCTCTCCGGTGTGAAGCTCAAGCAAAATATCCAGCGGAACATTCCGCGCCGGAGCGAGCTTAACAAGTTCGCCGGCAAGCTCTTCCCTGTCAACAGACTGGATGCAGTCAAAAAAACCAATCGCGGCTTTTGCTTTATTGCGCTGTAGGGAGCCAATCAGATGAAGCTGAAGCCCCGGATGCTCAAGCTTGAACGCTTCAAGTTTAGCGATCGCTTCCTTTACCCTGCTCTCTCCAAAACAGCGGATGCCGGCTTTAAAAGCTTCTTCCATTTTTTCAACCGGAACAAACTTTGAAACAGCCATCAGGGTAATCTCTTCCCGTTTTCTGCCGGCAGCGGCGCAGGCCTTTTGAATCCGCTCTTCTATTTTCTCAATATTACCGGCAACAGACATTCCTGTTTTATAATCGCATATTCTGAATGGATTTTGCAAGAGATAAAAAAACTTCCGGTTCCAGCGCCTCGGCCCGCTCGCTTCCGGCAAGGCCGTTTTCCCGAAGAAGCGAGCCGCATAAATCCTGCGCGCCGCCTTCGGCAGGCAGGAATTTTCCCATGCTTGAAGCGAGAAAACCTGTTAAATTGTTTTTTACCGTCTTGCGTCTTGACGCAAAAAGAGCGCGGACGAGCGGATAATAAGTTTCAGGATAGGGAGCGGAATTTTTATTTTCCAGAAGGACTCCCATGCTGTCTACATTTGGACGGGGATAGAAAGATGAACTGTGAATCGTCATCAAGGGTTTAATTTTATAAACTGAGGAGCACAAAAGCGAAAAAGATGAATAATCAGGCGATCCGGCGGACGCGGCCATGCGAAGGGCAACTTCTTTTTGAACGGTAACAACCATGCGCGTAAACAGTCGCCCCTTTTCGATTAAGTCCGCCAAAAACGCAGCCGCGATATTATAGGGAAGGTTCCCCAACAGCCGGGGTACTGCTCTTTGGGCTTTCCAGGTTTTCATTACATCGCCTTCTACAAGGTTGAAGTTTTTTTCGTCAGTAAACACTTCTTTTAATATGCCGATAAAACCCGAATCAATCTCGAAGGCTGTCACTCTTGCTCCCTTTTCCAGAAGAAGCGCCGTCATCGCGCCGAGGCCCGGCCCTATTTCCCAAACCTCGCCGCCGCTTTCAACTTCCAGCGCCTGCGCGAGGCTCTGCCTTACAGCCGGATTTATCAAAAAGTTCTGGCCGAATTTTTTTCTCATTCCAAGACCTTCCGCTTCCAGAAAAGCCCTTAAAGCGGCGGCGGAATTGTAGTTAATCTCTTTCATGGGAACAGTTGAAGGCGCAGAAGCGCATCCCTTTGCCTGTACTCAAAAGCGGCGATTAAAAGCGAAAGAAGAATCGACAGCGTCAAAATTAAAGGACCGGCAACGGAAATACCGGGCGCGCTTCCCGCGACGGAAACAATTCCCTCCATTAATTTGTAAAGCAAAGACAGCGGCAGATTTAAAATGCCAGACAGATGAATCATATCCAGAACGAGCCAAATCATCGAGCCAATCATAAACACGGTTGTTAACGGAACAAGAACGAGACCGACTATGATTCCAACAGGAGCGAGGACTCCAAAAGCAACACCGCAGACACCGGCCGTCGCAATGAAAGCTCCGAGAGAAGCCGAAAGCGGCTGTAGTAAAAAATCAGGCGCTTTACCGGCAAAGAGCCTGTAAAGCGGCTGGCCGATGACAAGGATTCCTGCAAGAGCGAGATACGACAAGATGAAAGACAGAGAGTTTCCCGCAGTCGGTGAATAGGCAATCTGTAATAAAAAAGACAGGGCAAGCATCGACAGCGGCTCCTTCGGCAAGGCGCCGAGAATTGCGGCAGTTCCCAGCAGGTACATAAGAGCCGCTCTGTTAAGGCTCGGCATGGGGCCGACGATAAAACAGTAGAGGCAGATAATCAACGCGCCGGCAATTGCCGAGGCTTTAAGTCCCAGCGGCTTTCTAAAAAGAAAGGCGATCAAGGCGGCCAATACCGCAAGGTGCATGCCGGACAGCGCGAGAATGTAGGAACAACCTGCGTTCCGGTACATGGCGGAGAGGTTTGTATCAAGGTTGTCCTTTATTCCTAACAGCAGGGCAAGCGCAAGCCCTCCCCAGCTCTTTCCGTCGAAGCGTGAGATTAAGTTGAGTCTTATTCCTGTGCGCATTTGCTCGATTGCCGGCGCTTGTTTTACAACATGCATGGAAGCCGCGCTGAACACAAGTCCCGTTTTAGAACCGGATAATTTTCCTTCGGAAAAAATTCTTGCTCCCCTGCCGAACTCCCTAAGACGCAGAGCGTTATCCTGCGGAAAGAAAACAGTTATCTCGCCTTTGGCGCTTGCCCGCTGTCCGCCGGAGGAGGCGCATCTTGCAAGCGAAAGAGTGGCCATTGCCTTGCCGCCTGAGATAATGCGCGGGTCTTCCAGAAGTTCCCCTTCGATAGCGGTTATTTTTTCCTGCGGCAGTGAAAAGCTCAAGTCATTGCGTCCTGCCTGCGCCGCGCAAAACCCAAAAACGAAGCCGGCCGCAAGCGCGGCACTGCAAACAGCCGACAGCCGCAGAGGGCGCGACTCATTGTTAAGAGAGGCAAGAACCCTAAAGAGGCAGAGAGACGCAAGCATAACAAGCGCAAGCGCGGCCGCGGACGACAACGGGCCGTAGAAGTAAAAACCTGCGGCCGCAGAGACTGCGGCGCAAAGAAGCGGCGTAAACATTAAACGATTTGCCATTTTTTATTTTACCTTCTTGCTTTTACCACTTGAGGCGACCGATTTACCATTTTAATCGATCAATCGCCTCCTTTGCAGCGGCATGTATGTTCTCGGGGTAAGATAAACTTCTAACTGAAAGCAATTGATCAAAAGCGGCCTTATCACCGATACGGCCAAGAGCCTGAACAATCGCCATGGTAATTTCACTGTCATAGGAGCCAGCCCTTTCGGTTCTGGCATTAATAAGACCGAGCTGAAGAGCCAGCACAAGGGCCGCGTCAGAATTTCCCACAGCGCCAAGAAGCGCAATCGCTTCGATGAAACGCTGTTTTGAAATAGCGCTGTGCTGAAAATCCGTAAGCACCCTGTAGTAGTGCCTGATAGCCAGAGCGTTTGCCCTTGTCCAGCGCAGAGGAATAAGAGAGATGGCCGCCGCATAGCGCATGGCGGTTAGATCGGCGTTATCTTCCGCGCTGAAAGAAGCAAGAGACTGTTCAAGCGCAAGCTCGGCGAGTTGTCCGCGCTCGGACAGGCTTAGGCGATCGCTGTTAATTCCGGCTTTAAAGGCTGCATATTTTTCTTCGGGCGGATTTTTTACTATTTTATCAAACAGAAACTGCTTGAAATTTCCCGGAATTATTTCCATCGCCCCGTAGGCCTCAAAGGCGATTACTTCAGGATAAGAGGCGCACAGCGCGGCAAACAGCGGATCATAAGAAGAGCTGTCTCCCAATTCTATAATTGCCGCAATGCTGGCGGACACCATCATATAATTAACGCCGCTGCCGGACATGTAGCGCGTGTTCTGCTCTGTAAGAAAATTATTTACGCCGTTGATCACTTCCTGATTTCCCCTGCCAAGATTCCCCAAGGCGACAAGAATATCCGCGCCTGTCGCGGAATCGGGGTATATCAGAAAAAGCCGCAAAAGGGTGCCAAGGCTTGCACTGCGGCCGGTGTTTCTGAGCCTGTTTACCGCAATGGCGATCATGTTTATCATCTCGGGATCATTTTTCAAAAGCTCGGAATTATCCAGAGCGAACTGCAGGGCGTACTCGCACAATTCCCCGATATCTTCTTTTACGGATTTATCGCCGGCCGCTTCCTCAAGAATAACAGCCTTTGCGGAAAGATCCGCCCGGGAAAATTTCTGCTTGTAAGCCTGAAGCGCCGCCTCAGAAGCCGAGTCGCAGAAGGCCTCCGCGCCAAAAAAAACAAGAAGGAAGATAATACCGAGCTTTTTACTCATTAACCGCTTCCTGATAATTTTCCTGCGATCCTTTTTTCGCATCCGGCTGAGGCGGAGCTTCTCCCGCTCCGTCTTCCGTAACGCGGAACGGCAGTTCGTCTTCGTCTTCCTCCGGCAGCATGTCAAAAACTTCGCACATTATATGATTGCGCACCGGAGTCGGAAGAGTGTCGGCCTCCATGTGTATTAAAGACATGTTCGTTTCCTGCTTATAGTCCACCGAGCGGACAGTGCCGGGTATACAAATCGGGATTCTATCCAGCGAAAACTGCACCTTCAGGCGCAGTCCGACTACGGCCTGTCCCCGAACTGTGAAAGCCGCGCCCGTATCGGAAATATCGTCAAGCATGCACCTGAGCCCGACCGCCTTTTCCATTTTGTGCGGATCGGCTTCGTTGACTATGTAGACGTAAGCCGGCTTGCGAATCTTGACGCGCAGGGACCTGCGTTTTTGCGTTCTGAAAAGCGAATCGTTATGCTCGACTTTTAAAGAGGAAATGCCTTTAGAAAAAACTTCGTCTATTACCTCGCTGTCAAAAACATAACCGGCGTCGTCATCCCGCCAGAAATAAATTGATATTTGAAGGCCCGTCCACTGCATTGAAGAAGTCATCTTCGCGTTTGCCGGACGGGAAATGGTAAGGTAACTTTCGATATTTTTTACTACTTCCGATTTAAAGACCCCGGTTCCTGGAACCAAAACGCGCAGGGTCTGCCCCTCGCTGATCTGGCGCGAATTCGTGATACTGGATTTTCTCTCGGAATTTTTTATCCCTACTTCTTTGCAGTAATCGAAGAGCCTGGAAAGGAAATCCTGCATTTCGGGCTCTTCGCTTTCCCCGGACATCCGCACCGCATTGACCACGGACCTTATGCAAATTTCAAGCTGTTTTTGAGACGAGAATATTGATACAGGATCCTTGATATTACAGTCATTGCTCAGGCGGCGTATCTGTTCCAGCTCTCTTAAGGAAAAACCGGCTTCTTTTCCTTTGGAAAAAAATTGAATCCAGTTTTTGCCGGTTTTTTCCTTTTTGGTGCGCAAAAGATAAAGCGCGGTAATGAGTATTATTCCTGCAAAAAAGAAAAAGGTTGCCAATATATCTCCTCAATATTATTATAGTATAAAAATAACATTCGGAAAAGGTAAAGGAAGAAAAAATTGGGTATATATATTGAGGCTCTAATCCTGTATGTCGTCCTGTTTTTCTCGGCTTCGACAGGCTGGTTTCCCGGCGCAGATGCGGAGGCTTTTTCGGCGGCAAAAGAGCTTTCTCTGGTTTTACTGTACAGCCTGCCTTCTATCGCCCTGATCTGGTATCTTTTGCTAAAGACAAAACCGGCCGCGGAATGGAAAATAAAGCCCTGTTTTAACGACCTGATTTCCGGCCTTATTTCCATGCCCTGCCTTTTGCTTACAGGCCTTGCAGCCGCCTTTGTCTCTTCCCATGTCGGCGCGGCTTCCGGGGAGGTTTTTCTGCACTCCCCTTCCACGGCCATAGGCTGGATAATTCTCAGCATCTCGCGCATAAGCGCCGCCTACCTTGAAGAAAGCTACTTCCGTTTTTACCTTCTTGGCAGAAGGGATGAGCTGAGATTAAGCGCGGCCCAGGCCCTTTTGCTTTCCGTAGCGTTATTCTCTATCTGCCATATTTACGAAGGCCCATGGGGTTTCCTGAACGCGGTTATTTCCGGCGCTCTGCTTTCATTTATTTTCCTGCGCTACAACGCGCTTCATGGCATTGCAATCGCGCACGGCTTGTACAATATCAGCGTGTACGCGATCAACTCGATACTGACTCAAAATTGAACGCCGAAGCCGATCCAGGGGCGCATGAAGCCGGAATTGCTTTCGTTAAACTGGTGGGAATAATCGGCGCCTATTTCCATGAAAAAACTCCTCGCAATGCGCCAAAAGAACGACAAGCCTGCGTATGCGTGGAATTCGCCCTGGATTTCTTCCTGGATTCCGTAATCTCCCATGAATAAGGTGTAGCCTCCGCCAAGCCTGATGTTAAAAGCCATTTTTTTATTAAGTATTTGTTTTCCAATCAACAGGTCAAGTCCGGCAGCAGCCGTATGTTTGTCTGATAACCGTATGCCGTATCTATCAGGCCCCATGCACCACGACATTGTCAATTCCGGCCCAATGTAAATAGTAGAGACAGAAAAAACCCCGCTGACACGAAGCGCGGCTCCTATTATCGATATAGACTGATCTTTGGCCGATCCGTAAATCCTGAATACCGGCATATACGATGCGCCGATGTTTAATTTAAAAATAGATTCAAGCTCCGCATAGACAATTTTCATAGAGGCTTCCAGTCCGCCGGGATTTTTTACATAGACCTCGTACTCGCCGTTTTTTAGGGAACGGCAGTTGAAGACTAATCTGAAGCCGCCGTCGTCATAAAATTCTAAATACTCAGGAGAAATCGGCAGGCCGTTCGCATTGCGCATAAATATTTCGGCATTAGGATCGATATTATCGCCGAAAATGTCCAGAAAAAAAGTGGCCTTTTTCTTTTCTTTAACAATGGCCTGCGAGGAGTCAACAAGCGACGGCTGAACGGCGCGGCGGACTTCAATGTACACCCAGTCTGTTCCTTCTCCGGGCCTGTCCAGTATGTCATAAGGGATTACGCAAAAACGGTAATGTCCCGGACTCAGGGAAATATCCAAAAAAGCGTCTTCGGTAAAATTACGCGCATGCCTGCGGTAAGTTCTGCCTTCCTGTCTTTCGATTATAACTTCGTAGCGCGAGGTGTATTCGCCGCCGCTCCACACCAACCGTTGAATAAAACGCGTCTCTTCGCTGTCCGGGTCTATAAAGTACCCGGCTCTCTGCTCCGCATCCTGCGCTGTAATTTGAGAGGCAAGACCGATAATGAGCGGCAGAGCAAACGCGAGGCTTCGCAAGAACCGGAAATTAATTGCCATAGAGAACACCCGTATCCTCTATATTTACCGGCCCCGGAGATGGGAAGTCAAAAACAAAACTGCTTTCCGCAAGCCTTCCGTGCTGTTCAATCATTCCGCCGCGCCCCATGCTTACGGCTTCTACCTGCCAGAAAAATGTTCCTTTGTCCAGCAGTTTAAGGTCTTCCAGGGTGTAGTTTGTTTGATTCTGAAAATCATCGCTGAAAATCTGCACCCTTCCGCTTGCCGTCTGCTGGTGGAGAGTAAAAATGTACGCATTAGCTCCCTGCACCGCATCCCAGCTGAACGAAATGCTTTTTGCGGATCGTATTTCTTCGATTCCCAAACGGTGGTTCGCGGCCGGGCGCAGATTCTGCGGTGCGGCAAGAAGCGAAGACGGCAGTACCTGCAGACGGCGCGGCTGTTGGGCCGCGGCGGCAAGACCGCCTGTCGTCCGCACTTCCACAGTCCAGTACCATGTGCCTTCGCCCAATCTGTCAATGCGGATTACTGAATCGGGATTATTTATTTCTATTGCCGGCCGTCCACGCAGGGGATTTTGATTCTGCGAAAGAACAAACCTTGATCTTGCAACTGCAGAGTCGCAAGACCAGCGGAAAACTGTCTGCTGTCTTAGAGCGGTAAGCCCGTCAATACTGTGTCCGTCCGCCGGCTCTAAAAGCCTGACCTGCACCGCCGGCCTTGCCGTCTGAGTTGCAACGGGAGCCTGAGTTGGAGCGGGAGCCGTAGTTGGCCGCGGAGCGGGAAGCGGAATTGGCCGCGGTGTCGGTGTCGGTGCCAGCGGCGGCGGCGGCGCAAGGCGAGGCGCTTCCGCAAGCGGACTCGTCGTGAACGGCGCTTCTAAAGCGAAACTGTCCGCAATACTGAGTCCTTCCGTATCAGCGGCGCTGTATTCGATGCGAAAGATCGACGTTCGGGAATACACGCCGTCTGAATCGCGGCCTGAGTAAACGGGATGAAGGACCGCCAGTACCCGCCAGTACCAGGTTCCCGACCCAAGGGAAGAGTCAGCATAAAAAGACGAAGAGCCCTGCCTGCGTATTTCAGGATTTCTAAACTCAGGCTCATCGCTGACTTCCAGAATGTAAGATGCAACATCTTCCGTCTTCGTCCACTGGTAATTCAGCGACGGCAGTTCGCTCTGATAGCGAAAGACGCTGTTCTGCGCGGGGCTTATTAACTGCGGCCCTGCGCCGGCAACGGTTAGGCGGCCTTCGCTCAAGACCGTGTTTCTAAAAACCAGACGCCAGTACCACAAGCCGTCGTTGAAAGCGACGCTCACCCGCCTGTTCAGGTTATCAATTGTCTGCGAAATGTTTTTAAAGCTCCTGTCCCCGGAGATTTCCATGCGCAGGGTTTCTTCCGGCAGAAGATTTATTCTGTTCCATTCAAAGTTTACGGGGAAAGAGCCGTCACCGCTTTTTATAAAACGCGCGTTGGGCGCAGGCTGTGTTACCACCACCGCTCTTTCTCTACGCTCCGTTCCATCAACATTCATCGCGATCATGCTTCCCGAAGAAACTTCCCGACTGCCGTCTTCTCTCGTTAATTCAACAGTCCCGGCGCTTACACTTAGCGACATGCCTCTGTCTCCGGTGGACGCGCTGAGCGCCGCACCCGGAGAAGTCCTCACAATCTGACCGTTAAGATCAAGCGTTAAACTTCTGCTGTTCGGACCGGAGACAAGAGAGAGATTCCCTCCGTTTAAAACAATCCGCAGGCCTTTGCCGTCATGGGAAAGCATTATGCGTATGAGCGTATTTTCATCTAAATCGATTGTGTGTTCTTCTATGTTGAGCGTCGCGGAGGAAACTTCCGCTACGCTAATCAAGTCTCCAACGTATACAGGCGATTCGTTTGCGAGCCTGTCCCACAGCACACGGCGCGCAAGGCGGCGTTGAACGGTATTTTTTTTGATAATAACAACACCGGCTGGCTCTACATTTTGCAGTCTGATACTCTGCGTCAGATCAAGCCAGAAAATATTTACGCTCAACGCCGCGATAAAGAGAAAAAAAACAAGAACAAATCCATCAGAAAACCGGAAGCCTCTGCCGGAACCGTTGCGCGTTTTTTCGCTCATTTATCAGCCTTCGCCTATCTTATATTTTTTCTCATCAGCGTTAACGTCTACTTTGGAAAGATTTGGCGTTGGAATGCCCAAAAGACGGCGCACGTCGGCCAAAGTGCGCGGCCCTTTGTCAATTTCCCTGAAATTAACAACCGCGAAAACTCGCACAGGCTTTTCCTTTCCCTTTACCGTTACGGAAGGCATTTCCTCGGTGATAAATTTATCCCTGATCAGCTTCCACGTATCTTCCGTGATCAATATGTCGGTTCCCAGCGGTTTGGTCAGTGCCTCAACTCTGGACGCAAGGTTTACGGGGTCTCCGATAACCGTGTACTCCATGCGCATGTCGCTTCCCAACTGCCCGGCGGTAACAATGCCCGTATTAATACCGCAGCCAATTCTGATAGTCGGATTGCTGAAGTCCCCGACCTTGCACTTTTGATTCATAATGTAAAGCACTTTGCGCATCATAAGCGCAGCCTTTATGCAGTTGAAGGCGTCCTTTCGCGGACTTCCGGCAGTGTAAGCCGTTCCCCAATGCGCCATAACCGCGTCACCGATAAATTTATCTACAACGCCGTTTGTTTTTTCTACGCACTCAACCATGTGGGAAAAATAATTGTTGAGCCAGTAGACGATACGGTCGGAAGCTCCATCGCCGAAAACTTTTGTAAACTGTTCAGACTTTGCCGTAAATTCGCGAATGTCCGAAAAGAAAACAGTTGCGTGTTTGGGAAGGCCGCCCGGCTTGATTTCGCCGCGCATAGCTTTAATCGCAATGCCGCGGTTGGTAAACTTTCCAAAAATGCCCAGAGCCTTACTCATGCGCTGAAAGCTCGTGGTTAATATGCCAATTTCGTCGCGCCCTTTGGGGTGCAGTTCCACTTCAAAGGAGCCGCCTTCAATCCTGCGCGCGGCGGAGGCCAGCGTTTTTAACGGGACGGAAATAGTTTTAGAGAAGAACCAGATAAAGATAATCGAGATACTCAAGACCGCGATTGTAAGGTAGATATTGCGCCGGGTGGTAGCGGTAATTCCTTCAAAGACTGTGTTGTATTCGATACTGGTTATAACCACAGCTCCGGCCGCATCAAGTTTGGTATACATAACAAATTGACGCGACTTTACAGGCCCTTTCTTTTTCGCCGTGTCGTTTTGTTTTGAATTCTGAACATTAAAGTCCGGTTCCTTTATGTTGATATTGATAAGTTTCATTAATCTGTAAAAAGCGCGGATAACATTGTTTGCCGTAATCAGGGTATTCTGCTTCGCGCTTTCCACGGTTGACATAAAAACATTCTGTATCACAGGCGCGTCATGTCCCTGCATAAACTTGAACTCCGATTCAATAAGTTCCTGCTTTCCGATTCGGTCGTGACTATAAAGAATATCGCGGATAAATTTTTCATCCGCGATATTAACCGCCGAGCGCACTTGAGAAAAATCAGCGAAAGAGAGAATATCGCCCTCGGTGTTTATCATGTAAGACTGATTTGTCCCGGAGCCGAAATTGTTGTTCATGGTTTCCGATGAAAACAGAACCGCGCCTATTCCCATGCCGGGCCAAGGGAAAAACAAGGCCAAAACCGCCCTTGAAAAATGAGGCGCGGCATTAGCTACAACAGTCTCGCCGCGTAAGCGCGACATAAGACCCCTCTGGTTTCTGAAATAAGAGGCCGCCAGCGTATCGTCAATTTCCCGGTCAGCGAAGAATCTGCTGTTAACAAGCAGTCGCTCTTCTTTTCCCGCAGCGACAAAAAAAACCGCTGCAACCTGCGGATTCTCATTAAAAAAGAATTCTCTCGACTTGCGCCCAATCGCGCTGTCCATTCCCACAGCGGTAACAGTCTCCATAAGAATCAGCGAATTGGAACGCACGTTTGAAATTGTCGACTCCGCTTCCATAGCCGAGCGCTGATTTATCTCAAAGTTATTGACTGTAGCGGTTTCATACAGGTCTTTTTTGAAAAGCCAGGAAACCAACGCTGTATTCGAGCCAAGGGATATAATTACTATAAGGGAGATAATCGTTATTAACTTTGCACCTATCGAAAAGGGCGCCTTGTCTGTAGCGCGGCGCCTTTGTATTTGACCCATGGTATAATTATCGCTGTTTTTTTGGTCTTTATATAGTAGGTTTTACATGAAATTTATTTCCAAAACTACATTCCATGCTAATCGCCCGCCGCCTCATCGCAATTTCCCGTTTATCACCCTGATTGTTTCGTCAGTGTTGGGCAGGTCGCCTATTTTTTCCCATACCGTACCGTTGAATGTCCCACATTCGGCAGTACCGGCGCTTTTATACAACGCCGCTCCGTTGGCGGCGGTGTTTTTAAGGTTTGCGTCCGCCTCATTTGAACCGTACACCATTCCGTTAACGATACGGAAGTCCGCATCGTTAACATATACCCCTCCGCCGTAGGAAGAGGCGGCATTGCCAAAGATGGTTCCTCCGTTCATGGTAAAGTTTCCGCCGTACAACGCGCTCACACCGCCGCCTGAGTCGGACTTATTGCCGGAGATTTCACCGCCATTCATGGTGAAGGTTCCTTCTTCTACACGCACTCCTCCGCCGTTTTGCGCGGTGTTCCCGCTTATCGCTCCGCCGTTCATGATAAAAGTTCCGTACACCATAACACCTCCGCCAAAATTGGCGGTATGTCCTGTAATTTTCGCACCCTCATTCATTTCGAGTGTGCCGTTGGAATATACCCATACCAGCGCGTTAAAATTGTTGTTGCTATTGCCTTGCAGGATTATATTTCTGTCCAGAACCAGGACTGCGCCGTTATCCACGTAAATAAAACTGCTTGTATCGCCCGGACTGCCTGAAAAGGAGATGACCCTTTCTTCGCCAACGCCACGTAAGGTCAGGTTGAGGTTTACTGCGGAAATAATCTGCGGCCCGATAACCGCGTCTTCGCCAACAAGCAGAGTGTACGCGCCCTTTTCGGCGTTGACGGCGGTATTAACATACGCGATGGCTTTTTCAACAATGTTTGCCCCCGCCTCGCCGGAAACATCAATCGGGTTGTCAAAATCCGTATTCAAATACAGACCCGCCGGAATATCCTTGTACTCATCTTCAGGCTCACTGCCTTCGCTTACGTCTTCACCAGGTTCTTGCGGATCAACCTCTGATACAGTTTTATCTTTTTCACGGTCAAGGATTTCTTTCATAAAGGGATTGGTGCAAGCAAAGAACAGAAGCGAGAAAATTGCAAATAACGGCAATACCTTCTTCATTGCTGTTATTCTACATCAACAAGAAGCAAATAGCGATGGCGTATTTTAAGATTGTAGGAAAAATTATGTGAAATTATTACTAATTAAAATTGTTCCCTCTTAAAATCGCACTCCTGCGGAAAATCCCCCGCCGACGATAAACGGGTAACCGCCGCGGATAGCCGGTTCAATAAACCAGCGATCTTTGAATAAAAAACGCCAGCCAAAACTTAATCCGGCGGAAATCATGCCTAATTCCGGGGGAAAGGTAATTTTTTCGCCCGGTATGAAAAAAAGAGACGGGCCTGCGGTAATCTGCAGAAAGGGCCCCGAATACGCTTCCATTCCCTTCAAATAAAAGCGAAGCAAAAAACTTAGTTCTATCGTGCTAACGGTTGCAGGGGCGAAAAAAAACGCCGCCGTAAGCCCAATCGATATCCCCTTGCCGTAACCAAATGACAATCCGCCGCCATAGGCCGGGGTGGTAATGCTGTACATTACAACTTCACCGCCCAGACTGATCCAGATATCTTCGCCTCTCTTGCTTTCATTCTGCGCAAAAACCAAGACGGGAATAAACAGACAGAATACAAGCAAAAAGATGTTTTTTCTCACAACATATTAATTGTATTGCAAATCATTGTATTTGTGTATACCGGAGAATGTTCGTTCTTATGGAATTAACAGCACCTGATCAATAAAAATTAAATCGGGATTTGCAAGCTTGTTCGCTTCCGCGATTCTTGGCCACTGGAAAGGGTCTCCGTATGAGCGTCCGGCAATTCTGCCCAGAGTGTCACCCGGCAGGACGGTGTAATAGCCGCCCGGCGCGGTATTTGCAGACGCAGTTCTAACGGCGGTTACGGCCGCAGGCGTTGTTATAATTGCCGCCACAGGCGCTGCTTTGCTTTCGGCGATTTTTTCCGCCAGCACCGCCTGCGGGATTTCTATAGCCGCGGCATGGGGGTCTTCGGTTTTTTCTATTGTAAATGATCCTATAATCGAATGAACGGCATTTCCCTCATAGGTAGAGGGAAAAATCGGCAGTACGCGCCAAAACCATTTTCCCGGTTCCAGCCCTGCTTGAACAAACGAAGAAGAAGCCGTTTGTTTGCTTATCTGCGGCTCATTAAAATCCGTTGTTCGCGAAATTTCCGCAATGTAATGTGAAGCGCCGTTCTTTTGCGACCACTGAAAGCGTATCTGGGGCAGTTCGCTAAAATAGCGGAACACGCTGTCTTTTACCGGGCTCAACAACTGCGGGCCTGAAGCGTCCGCCACGGTGATCTGCCCCGAACTGAGAACCCTGCCGTCAAAGGAAAGCCGCCAGTACCAGACGCCGTCGTTAAAAGCCGCAAGCGCGTGATTGTCAAGACTGCTTATTACGCGAAAATCTTTTGTAAAATTTTTGTTGGAGGCAATTTCCAGGCGCACGTTTTTTTTATCTTCGATGTTGACACTGTTCCAGCCAAAATCGACAGGCAGAGGCTCGTCCGCGCTTTTAAGATAACGCGCGTTCGGCTTTAAGCTGGTTACTACAGCAGCAGGAACTTTACGCTCACTGCCGTTTTTGTCTTTGGCGATCATCGCGCCTTCGCCAAGCTCGCTCCTTTGCCCGTCTTCGACAAGAACGGCATTTCCTTTGTTTACTTTCAAGATCATGCCTTCGTTTCCAATTTCGGCGTTCAGCGTTGTCCCCGATTCAACCTGCACCTGGCGTCCCATAAGATTCAACATAAGACCAGGGTGCGAACTTTCTCTTTCGCCGGAACTTGTAGAGACGCTCAAGTTTCCTTCCCTAAGCTCGACACTAAGCGCCCAATTCGCGTCGCCTGAGCGCTGAATGCGTATCAGCGTGTTTTCATCCAAACTGATCTGGTGTTCGTCCACAAGAATTGTCGCCGCGGAAAAAGACGCGGCGCGTACCAAATCCCCTGAGTACACGGGAGATTTTTCAAAAAGCCGTTCCCATATTACGCGATCCGCATAGCGGCGCTGAACGACATTGTTTCTGATGATTATAACGCCAATCGGCGGAGCACCGCGGGCTTCGATAGTTTGCAGAAGATCCAGCCTGAACATATAGATGCCGAAGATCGCCATCGAAAGAGAACAGACAAGCACAACAACGTCGGCAATCCAGAAAATCCTGATTGCGTTGGGAGAAGCCTGTTTACCGCTCATTCATATTCCCCGCTGTTTTTGCCGACAATTCTGTATTTTTTTTCTTTTGAGTTTGCGTCTTCTTTTAAAATATCCGGCGCGGGAATGCCAAGAATTCTTCGCAGTCTTACCAAGGACTTCGGCCCTTTTTTATTTTTGGCAAAATTAATTACGGCGAAAATTCGCAGGGGAGTTTCCCTTCCTTTTATCGTTACCGACGGCATTTCCTCGGTGATAAATCTTTTTCGCACCAGCTTCCATGTGTCTTCGGTAATAAGAATATCAGTGCCGAAAGTTTTATTCAAAGATTCAACTCTGGACGCGATATTCACGGGAGCGCCGGTAACCGTATACTCCATTCGCACGTCGGAGCCGATCTGCCCTGCGGTAACAAAGCCGGTGTTTATGCCGCAGCCGATGCGGATGCGCGGATTTGCAGGGTCGTCCTTGCCGCGGCCCTTGTTCATGCGGCGAAGCGCACGCCTCATCATCAACGCGGCGGCGACGCAGTTGTACGCGTCTTTTCTTGTACTGCCGCTTGTGTAAGCTGTTCCCCAGTGGGCCATCAGCGCATCGCCGATAAATTTATCCACTACACCGCCGGTTCTTTCCACGCAGTCTACCATTTTGGTAAAATATTCATTAAGCCAGTGAACGATGCGGTCGGAAGCTTCGTTCTCGAAAGTATTGGTAAAATGCTCGGAAATTGCGGTAAAATCGCGGATGTCCGAGAAAAATATCGTCGCGTGTTTTGTAAAACCGCCCGGCTTTATTTCACCGCGCATGGCGCGTAACGCAATGTCGCGGTTGGTGAATCTGCCGAAAATACTAAGGGCCTTGCACATGCGCATAAAACTTGCCGTTAAAACGCCGATCTCATCGCGCGCCTTCGGTTGTAGTTTGACGTCAAACGAACCGCCTTCGATTTCCTGGACCGCGGCGGCCAGCAATTTTAAGCGGATAGAGATCGTCTTTGAGAAAAACCAGATTAAAATGATAGAAAGGCTTAAAACTGTAAGCGTAAGGTAGAAATTGCGCCGAGTGGTGGCGTTAATTCCTTCAAAAACCTTGTCGTATTCGATGCTGGTTATAACCACGGCCCCTGCTGTATTAAGTTTGGTGAACGCTCCAAAATACCGCGTCCCTTCTTCCGTGTACAGGGTCTGCGCGCTTTTCTCGGCGTTTTCCCATACATACCGCGTAAAATCATGATCAGCAACGTTGACGGCGTTACGAGCCATCTCAAAATCGCTGTGTATTAAAATATCGCCTGAGTCGTTTATAAGATAGCACTGGCTTGCTCCCGAACCGAAAGCGTCGTTCAACTCCGTCGTGTCAAAAAGGACCCCGCCGCCGCCCCCGCGAATAGGGAAAAATAAGGACATCGCCTGAAAGTCAAAAAATGGAGCTACGCTTAAAAGCACGGTTTCTCCGGCGGAGGCACGCATTAAGGAGGCCCTGTTGGCGTCGCGGTACGAAGGAGCGGCGGCGGCGCTTGCGGCGGCAGTTTCAAAGAAATGCTCGTTAATGAAAATTTCATCCTGTTCGCCTATGGTAAAAAAAACAACAAGCACGTGCGGATTGTGCTCAAAGAAATATTCAAGCGACTCTCTCGCAAGGGCGCTTCTTGTTCCCACGGAAGTTATTGTCCGTATCAATATCATGGTGTTGGCGTGAATGTTTTTAAAAGCCGTCTCCGCCGCCTGAGCCGAGCTTGCGTTGGCTTCAAAGTTGTTCTCTTCCGCCATTATCTGCAGATCGCCGCGGATAAGCCACGACGCAAGAATGATAATGGAGCCAAGAGAGATAAGAACTATAAATGTGATTATCGCTATAAGTTTCGCGCCGATAGAAAACCGAATCTTCGTTAATCCGGAATCTTTTCCCTGCATCATTTTCCCCTCACCCTAAGTGCGATTATAGCATATTAATGATTTAGTAACAACCTCTAAGGCGGGCTGTGCGGTAATGTATGCCTAAAGAAATCCTGTCTTAACCTTTAAGGCTGGCTGTGCAAAGCCCTGTACCCGGGCGCACCGCTCGGGATAAATCCCTCGCGCATTTCTCGTCTTGATAACCTTTACTGTGCGCCACGCTATGGGGTGCTTACCTGTGCACCCCGTCAGGGTCTTGTGCGCACCAGCCTTATTGTCTATTACAGAGTTATAGAGTATAATGCATTAAATGACTAATGAAGAATATGACGCTCTTGACGAGTTGCTGACTAAAACGACTCCGCGCCTCACCAAAGTAACGGGCCCGCTTACGCGCCAGCGCCAGTTGCTTGACGCTCTTGATGAAGTATCGGCCAATTACATTATGACGAAAGCCGAGGCCTTTCACAAAACGCCGTCAGAGATTATCGGCGAAATGGTACGGGAGAAAATCGCCGTTAATTTATAATCCCCCTCGCCCCGCCGCTAACCCTACAGGTATAGAAACATTTCCGCCCAAAAACCGCCCTTTTTCCCATTGCCCAAATACCATATATGGCATACATTACATTCATGGTGCCGGGAATCGTTCCGCAAGAAATATGTTATTGGAGAAGGGCATGCCGCATATAACTGATGAAGAATATGACGCTCTTGACGAGTTGTTGACTAAAACGACTCCGCGCCTCACCAAAGTAACGGGCCCGCTTACGCGCCAG
>JGI24698J34947_10000245_pt1 | contig 22718 bp, 20 predicted proteins | sample TergutMp193P3_FD_34947 | JGI IMG/M metagenome (IMG submission 34947) | reverse complement strand
AACGGCAGCTTTGCCCCTTTTTGGGTAACGCCAATGCAATCGCCAGGAAAATTATTAATCTTCTCACAGAGGCACAAAGGCACAGAGGATAGCGCGTGGTTTGAAAGCTGCGCACCCCCCCTTTTTTTGAATTTAAATGTAATGAAGAAAAAGCAAGAATGTAACGACAAACTATAACAAAGTGAGACCCCGTGCCTCAGTGCCCCTGTGCGAGGTCTTCTTAATTCCTCTGTGCCCCCTATGAGAAGTTTTTCTCCTGTCTTCTGCGGCAAAAAATGACATTTGTCACTTTTTTAAGGCAAAGACACGGGTGCGTACAGTATATGGGGTATGGAAAAGCCGAAGAAAACGCCAAAGAAGTTGGCGAGGACTACACTTAAAGAGGATACCGGGAAATTGCTGCTTGATGTAGGCAAGCTGGTATTTGGCAGTATTTGCCTTGGCAGTATCTTGCGTGGAGAAATACCGCAAGCTATACTGGGGATAAGTGGATTTGCAGTGGCAATAGCATTGTTTATTGTCGGTCTGCATTTTGTAAAGAAAGAGAAGAAAAACGGGGATAGCGACTCCCCGGCTAAATCGCCAATTATTAAAAATGGCGGGGAGTAGGATATGGAAACGACAATCATAGTGGTAGGCGGTGCACTGGTGACTGGCATTGTACTCACGGTCTTTGCCTTAATCGTGGACTGGCGCGAACGGCACTAAAGGAACCTCCGTGGTTTTGCCCGTTCCTAATTCCTCCTTCCTAATTCCTCCTTCTCAGCTAAACCCCACTACATTGTATATCTGTATTGGCTTTACCTTGCCCTTGACCTGTACCGGTTTTCTTTCCTCAAGACGGAACATATCCCCAAGCTGGTTTCGTGTTTCCCTGGAGATAATGACCTCATCGGCTCCCGCGACGCCCTCTAGCCGTGCGGCCAGATTGACAGTGTCGCCGATAACCGAATAGTCCATTCGCTGTACGCTTCCAAGGTTTCCCGCTACCAGCGGGCCTGTGTTGACCCCTATCCCGATGCGGAGCCGAGAAGCCTCTTTCTTGAAGAATTTTCTCTTGTTCGAGGAGACCATTTTCTGTATGGCAAGGGCGCAGGAAACGGCGTTAATCGCGTCTTCTTTCTCCGGCAGCATGGGGACGCCCCATACAGCCATTATACAGTCGCCAATAAATTTGTCGATGTAGCCTTTGTATTTTATGACGTGGTCAACCGCTGCGCTGAAATATTCGTTCAGTATTTCCACGATTTGTTCCGGCTCGCGTTTTTCGGAAAAACTTGTATAACCGCGTATGTCCGCAAAGAACACCGTCGCGTTTCTCTTGTCTCCCCCAAGTTTTAGTTCATTGGGGGATTCCATCATGCTTGCCAGGACTTCCTGGGACATGTAGCGGCAGAACATATCCTTGATCACGCGCTTTTCCTCGGTGACAGCACTAACAGTCTGCTTCAATTCATTTTCCAGGGTCTGGTTTGTAAAGAGAAGGGTCAGTCCTTCTTTCTTGCCGCGGGGTGTCTTAAGGGACGTAACATTGAGGGAGTAATCCAGTTCCTTCTCCCCAGAGCGGTAAATTCCTTCCAGGCCCAGGACTTCGGTACCCTCTTCCAGGCACCTGATAATTGTCTTCAGCGCCTTTGAGGAAATCGAATTACGGAATGTGTTTTCCAGACTGCGGCCCAGATCGTTTTCCCCAAGCCCCATGGCCTGCGCCGCAGCTTCGTTGAAATAGTATAAATACCCTGTCGCATCGGTGGTAACGACCATGTTGGTCATGGAATTAAAAACATTATCCTGATACCGCTCAAGGGAGTCGATTTTTCGCGTAGATTCCTTCGTCTCGCCAAAGAGCCGCGAAGTCTGCATGGCGCCGGCCGCAAGTTTCGTGTAGGAATCCAGAAATTGAAAGCGGCGGCGGTTAAAGAAACAGGGTATCTGCGATTCGGCAAACAAAACGCCTATCTCACGGGGCGGGCTCACAATCGGGAGCGCCATCCCGCTTTTCATTTCGGGATGGATAAGGATTTCCTTTAAAATGCGCGGAATCTCCCGTTTTCGCGCGGCGCTTCCCGCCTGCCCGTCGGCAGCGTCTTTTTCCAGGGCTTGTTTATTATTATAGATCAGGGCTTCACGGCATTCGCGTAAAAAACGGACAAGTTCGCCAGTGCCGGAAATTGTTTCAGGAACGGGATACCTGCCCCTTTTGTAATACAGTTTCAGGTCGCTTTTGCGGTCTTCCGGGTTTTCCAGGACATAAAAAGCAGCCATATCCACGCGGGAAATATCCTGCGCCTGTTCGACAAAGACGCTGACAAGGTCCTTGAAATTCCTTTCCCTTGCCAACAACGCCCCGGCTCTCACCAGATCCTGTTCTGTCGGCAAGGTATTGTCTACGTTTGCGGAAGAGGGAAGGCCATTTTTCGCGGAAGACGGTTTTGTTTTTATGCGAAGGCTCATAATCTATTATTATATGCTTTTATTCTATATAGTAAAGCTCTCCAGCGGGAATGGCAAGTTTTCCCCTGTTTATGTTACCGGGAACTAATGCTATAATCGCGGTATGCCCAAAGAACCCTTGTATCTGATTGACGCCTACGGGCTCATCTATCGTTTTTATTTTGCCCACATGAACAGGCCCTTGATGAACCCGGCAGGCAAGAATGTGTCTGCCCTGTTCGGTTTTGCCAGGACTCTGGTGACGCTCCTTGACACTGGGGCCCCTGCCGTGGATTCCGGGAAAGCGGAAGAAATCTCACAAAAGCTGGTAAAGCCCAAAAGACTCGCTGCGGTATTCGATTCCCTTACCCCCACGTTCCGGCACAAGATGTACCCCGAATACAAGGCAACGAGGCAAAAAACGCCGGAAGACCTCCACGCACAGGTCCCGCTGGTGGAGGAGTTTCTTGCGTCGCTTGGCGTTCCCTCGCTCAGGGTTGAAGGCTACGAGGCGGACGACATCATCGCCACCCTGGCGCAAAAGTGCCAGGCCGAAGGCAGGGAGTGCTACATCCTCTCATCGGACAAGGACCTGCTTCAGCTTGTGGGAAATGGGACATGGGAACTCAGGCCGGCGAAAACCACGCGGCCGGAAGGGGATGGCGGCCTTCCTTACGAACTAGTGGGGCCAAAGGAAGTCAAGGCCGAATGGGGGGTGAGCCCGGACAAGGTGCTGGACCTCCTTTCGCTTACCGGGGACAGTTCCGATAATGTGCCGGGGGTCAAGGGGGTGGGGGAAAAGACTGCGGTAAAGCTCATGGGGCGTTACGGTTCACTTGATGAAATCTACAATAATATTGCGGGTATTGAAGGGGCCATCGGGAAGAAAATCGCCGAGGGAAAAGAGAGCGCGTACTTTTCCAAATCGCTAATAAAACTGGACTATGAGGTTCCCCTCCCCGTAAAGGACATTGAAGGGCTGTCTGTTGAAAAACTTGACCGCGCTGCGGGCGCGGGAATACTTCTCAGGGAAGGGATACGCCAGAGCGCCAGGCAGCTCGACCCGAATGCCGTCGCCGCGAATCCGGGAGCGGCTGTGGAAAGGGGTCAGGCGGCTGAAACAGGCGGAAGCTTCGCTGTCACCGGCGATGGCGGCAGCGAAGGCGGTTTCGCAGGGGCAGATTCTTCCCTTGCTGTGGATAAGGCCCTGTTGGGCAAAGGCGTTTACAAGACTATCCTGGATATTAAGGAGCTGGAAGCCCTTTTAGCGAAGGCGAAAAAAGGGAAGCTTCTTGCAATGGATTTTGAGACTGATTCCCTTGACGCATGGAACGCGAAGCCCATCGGCATCTCGTTGGCGGTAAATCCCAGGGAAGCCTATTACGTGCCGATTGCGCCTCACAGGGGCATAACCCCGGGGGATGAGAGCCCTGCGCCCTTCCTCGAACCGGGGAAAGTCAAGTCCATGCTTCTGCCTTTCTTCGAGGATCCGTCGATGACCATTTTGGCGCATAACGCGAAATACGACTACGAGGTTTCCAGGGGCTGGGGCATAGGCAAGTGGCTGTGCAAAATCTGGGATACCATGGTAGCCGCCTGGGTGGTAGACCCGGATCGCGGCAACTATTCCCTTGATTCCCTTGCGAAATTCTTTTTTAACGCAGACCCAATAGCGTATAACAGCGTTGTGCCAAAGGGCAGCACCTTCGACGCGGTTCCCCTTGATGTCGCCCGCGACTATTCCGCCGAAGACGCGGACTTCTGCCTCAGGCTGAAACAGCACCTAGAAGGAAAGCTTAAAGAGGCCGGGGCCATGGACCTTTTCCTGAACCTGGAAATGCCCCTCTTGCCCATACTCGCGGAGATGGAAGGGGAAGGCATCAAGATTGAAAGCAAGGTTCTGAAAGATTATGGGATTGAATTGGCAAGGGAACTCGAAACCATACAGGAAAAAACCTTTAAAACCGTGGGCCATGAATTCAACCTCTCGTCCACCCAGCAGCTTCAGAAAGTGCTTTTTGAGGAACGAAAACTGAAGCCCGGCAAAAAGACCAAGACAGGCTTCTCGACCGATGTGGCTGTGCTTGAGGAGCTGTCAAGGGAAGACGAAGTCCCGGCACTTATACTCAGGCATCGTACCCTCTTAAAACTGAAATCCACCTACGTTGACAGCCTGCCGGCCCAGGCGGACAGCGAAGGGCGGATTCATACAAGTTTTGTGCAGACAGGCACCGCCACGGGCCGTCTTTCGAGCCGGGAACCCAATCTGCAGAACATCCCCATCAGGGCTGAGGAAGGTCGGCGCATACGGGAAGCGTTTGTCGCCAGGCCCGGATGGGTTCTCATCTCCGCCGACTACAGCCAGATCGAGCTCGTGGTGCTNGCGCATCTTTCGGGGGACATCAACCTGATATCGGCTTTTACCGATGGTAAAGACGTTCACGCGCGTACTGCGGCTCTTGTNTTCGGCATTGACGAAAAGAACATCCTTCCCGAACAGCGCCGCATNGCCAAGACGATCAACTTCGGGGTCATGTACGGCATGAGCGCCTTCAGGCTTTCCAATGAACTGGGTATAAGCCGCACCGAGGCTTCAGCTTTTATCGAAGCGTATTTTAGGACGTATTCTGGTGTTCGTGGTTTTATTGACAGTCTCATCAAAAAGACCGAGATATCAGGTTATGCTTCCACAATCTTTGGGCGGCGGCGTTATATACCGGCAATCAATTCACGGAACAAGACCGAGAAAGCCGCCGCCGAACGGGTTGCGGTTAACACCCCGATTCAGGGTTCCGCCGCTGACATTGTGAAAACCGCTATGCTTAATCTGGACAAGGCCCTGGGTGCGGCTGCAAGTCCCGCCAGGCTTCTCCTGCAAGTACATGATGAGCTCATTTTTGAATGCCCGAAAGACGCGGCAAAGGAAACGGCGGCGCTTGTTAAAAAGGAAATGGAAAACGCCGTGAAGTTAAGAATCCCGTTAAAGGCAAGTCTGGAGACAGGAAAAAGGTGGGGGGATTTTCATTAATGGATCAAGGCATAAAACGAAAGAGCCGGGAGTTTGGTGTAAAGGTGGTGCTTCTCCATAAACAGCTTTCGGCCAGGAAAAAGGAGAGCGTCATGTCAGAAGAGCTGCTGCGCTCCGGGGCGGGTGTGGGTGCGGATCTCGTCAAGGCGGAATGCGCCCTGGGCAGAAACGACCAGATTACCAGGGTACACATGGCCCTCCAGAACTGCGTTGAAGCAAAGTACTGGCTTGAGCTGCTTAACGACACCGCCTATCTAACGGAATTCGAATATAACGACACCCTGAAGGGTTGCGACGAAATGGCGAAGCTGCTTGTGATGATGTTAAAGACTTTAAGGACAGCGAATCAGCAGTAGAATACAAGACACCTACCAATTTTTGTAGGCATAAAATAAACAAAAAAAGGCAAACCTACAGGATTTTGTAGATTGCCCGCCTAATTTTTCTCCCGTAATATTTTCATAAAGCATGATTTTCATGCAAATCAATTTAAGGAGGTATACTTATGAAAAAGTATACACTGTTTTTTGCCTGCTGTTTGGCAATACTTTTTACAGCGTCACCAGCTTTTGCCCAGGTGGGATTTACGGGACCACAGGGATTCACAGGGCAGGCGGGATTCACCGGCACGGGACAGGTGCAGATAGTCACTGTGACACAAACCCAAACCTTTTATGATAAGACCCCGGTAATAGTAAGGGGAAATATTGTAGAGGCTATTGGGGGCGACAATTACATATTCCGCGACTCTTCCGGGGATATTATCCTGAAAATTGGCCCAAAGGAATGGATGTACTTTGGCTCAACTATTGGCCCATCTGATACCATTGAGATCAGCGGTGAAATACACCGGGATAAAAAAAACCGCTCCGATATTCATATCCATGCGAAATCCATCAGAAAACTATAAAGCAAAGAAAAACCACGGAGGAACACGGAGGAATTCACGGAGAAACACGGAGTTTTTATTTATTTTGTCTTTTCTCCGTGCTGTCCGAAGGACAGCAAAACTCCGTGTAAAACTCTAAGCTATCAATTGACAGCAAAACTCCGTGGTTATTAATCTTATGTTAGCCTGGTTGATGTGTATCTTTGATCCAAATAATGTTGGATAATACTTAATAGGAGGGACACTTGTGAGAAGGTACGCATTTTTAGGTATCTTTGTTTTTTTGTTTTTACACTTACCGGCAATTGCTCATGCACAGGGTTTCACCGGGCCAGGTTCCTATAACGCTCAAGGACAAGCCGTAGTGATTGGCCAGATCATTTCGGTGAGTGAGGCAAAAAACCTTCCCCATGATTCGTGGGTAATTTTATCGGGAAATATTGTCAATTCGTTGCCCGGCGGTAATCATTATACTTTGCGTGATCCTTCCGGTGAAATTGCCGTTGATATCGGCCCGAAAGAATGGCGGGGGTTGTCTATTGGCGTATCTGACAGGGTTGAGATTTACGGCGAAGTAAAAATAACAAGGGGGCAGATTTCAATCAAGGTACACGCCATAACCGGCACCGGTAGAACATATACCAGGCAAGGCCAGGCCGTGACCATAGGCCATCCCATTGCGATTAACGAGGCGGTTAGCCTTCCCCATGATTCATGGGTGATACTAAACGGGAATATTGTCAATCAGTTGACGGTGGGTAAAAATAACTATTCCTTTCGTGATCTTTCCGGGGAAGTTATCGTTGATATCGGGCCCAAAGAGTGGCGGGGCTTGCCTGTTGGCGTTTCTGACAGGGTAGAAATATACGGTGAGGTAAAAATAAATAAAGGGCAAATATCAATTAAGGTTCAGGCCATAAGGAAAGTATAAATTGCGTTGCAAAGTTTTATTGGGAAGGTTAGGTGCAACAATCAAGGGGCTTTTTCAGGCACGGGACGAACTCTCCTTCCGTAATATCAGGGGCGGACTGTGGCCTGTTCTTTTGGCTTTTCCCTTCTCCGTCATCATTGGGAACCTGCGTTATTTTGATCATAGTATCGCGCTGGCAGGCTTTATAACAAACGAATTGACGTTCTTTCTCCTGGGGCTTGGCTGGCTCATTTTGGCCTTGATACCCAAACGGCTCATAATTCTGTTCTTCCGCCTGGCGGCAATCGCTTCCGCCGCCATCCTGCCTTTCCTGATTTTTATGCCGATAGGCTACGGGCGGTTTATGTTTTATATGGCTTTCAAGTTTTTTAACGGGTTAAGCGCCGCCTGTGCCTTTTACATATTCTGTTTTTTACTGAATAACATTGAGCGCCTTGTCGGCATGGCCCTTATCCAAATTTATTACGGATTTTACTACGCCTCATGGAACACGTTTCCCGCTTTTCATGTGGAGGGCAATACATGGGGCGGCATTGCGGTAATGGCGGTCTATCTTGTCGTGGTTTTCTTGTGCCGTAAAGGACAAGGGGAAATCAGCGCCTCCAATGATGGCAGGGGATCAGGGGTTCCTTTTGTCATTGGCTTGGGCGTTGTCCACTACATGATAATGTGCATGAGTAATTATATCGAATGGGCGGAAAAAAGCGTCTCCAGTTTTGCGTTCGGGATGGGGACCTTTGTTTCTATCGGTTTGATCTTTGTCGTCCAACTGATGAAGGGCCGAAGCGCCCTGTATGTATGGCTCATGTTCCTGGCACTTACCCTGTTTGGGCTGGGCGCCCTACTGTACGATACGCCTTTAACAATTGTTTCAGGTTCTTTTGCCTACGGCCTTGGGGATAGCCTGGGCTACATCATCATCTGCTATATGTGCGCCGGGGCGATTAAACGAAGCAAGTCACTGCGTATGTTCAGGCTTTATTGCCTTGTGTTCTTTATTGAGTATTTTGTCATCTCCGGAATCTTTTCCGTTTACTTTAATTATTTTGAGGAATCAAACAAGTTCCTTGCTTTTGGTGTTGTGCTGGTGCTTGTCAGCCTGTGCCTGCTGTTCCTGCCCCTTATTCAAAAACGCTTGTTTGAGGCGGATTGGACGGATGGCCTTTACCTGCGGGACATGGAGAAATACTCACAGCCCCTTGCGGAAACGGAAGAGCTTAACGCAAAGGACAGCTTGAATTTAACGGCAAGGGAAAAAGAGGTTTTTACCATGCTTCTAACGGGCAAGGCGCCAAAGGAAATTGCACATACCCTTAAAATAAGCTATGACACGGTTCTTTTCCACCAAAAGAACCTTTACCGCAAGCTTGGCATTCAGAGCAGGGCGGAACTTTTCTCACGGTACCAGGTGAAAAGGTAAAATGTAGTAATGCAATTAAACATAAATAGCTCCTAACTGTCTGCTACCGCCATGGCAATGTCAGCCCATTTTTTAAGCCGTTCCGGTTCGTTATGTACGGTGCTGATGTCCTTAAAAATGAATTCCAGAGGGCAGCCGAAACGGCGGCAAATCTCTTTTGTTTCCGCCATGTCTTTTCTCACTATATCCTCGTTAAAAGAAAAAACCGCAATGAACGCGGGATTGGGTTTATTTGAAAACACATAATCCCGGCCAATTTCCTCGGCGCCCCGTTCCTTGTTGGCCCAGGGGCTCATGGAGATTTTACGCAAATGGGGAATCTTCCGCACCTCCTTCATCTTGCCGTCCAGAGGATCGCAGCAGCCGTAATAAACCAGGCCGAAACGCTCAAAAATGGGCATCATGTAGTTTATCTCGTATTCCTCAAACATCGCGGGAGAAACCGTGCTGAACATCTGTGCAAGACCAAACATCCATATATCCCCGGTTCTGGGTTTTTCAGGATTGAACCCGCGAGCGGGAAGATCATCGGTAAACGCTCCGGTACAGTGAATCAGGGCCTGGCTGTGGCATAGAAGGCACTGTTCTTCCAACTGGTCCAGCATGATCATATAACCGTCAGCAATACGCCTGGCCAGTGCGTGCATCATCTCGGGATCATCAACAAGACCGTAAAGGGCGCCTTCCACACTCATCCACTGGGAGATGGGATCCCAAATGGACAGGTAGGGATCGACCCCTTCTTCCCGCAGGGGCATAACACCGTCAAAGAGCCAGGACGCGAAGTCCATTCGGCGCTTCGTTTCCTTCTCATCATGACTTACCACAGGCATTTTAATTTTTGTCATTACATCTTCAATTGAATTAAATTGATTTTCAAATTTATGACTGACTACCTCATTGGATTCAAAAGCCGCGAGGGTATGTTCCTTTACGGACATTCCAAAGGCGCTGTTGTTTACCGCCTTTCTGACTTTAATGAAAGGCTCGACAACCATGTCAACGGGGAAGTATTCCCACTGCAGAAGTATGCGCCGCAGGGCCATCTCATACGAGCGGCATTCATCATCATCACATTGCGGATCAAGTTTACCTTCGATATTCATNTCANTCCAGCAGACTTGATCTATGGTTACCATAGGGCGTTCAGGGTTAAGGCCGTTAAGCCTGCNCCAAAGANGCCGCTTTTCTTCCTGAATGGGGAGGCTGGCGATTTCCCCCACCCGTCCCGCAAGCTCCCGAAGTATTACTCTGTCTTTATCGTGTTCATTCATTTTAGCCTCGTTCCTTTATATCATAAATTTGACATTTTGTAGCAGCCCCAATATAATGGGTCTATTATGGCAATTATAGGAATAATCGGCGGGAGCGGTCTGGACAATCCTGATATTTTTTCCAACCCCCGTGATGAAAAGGTTACAACCCAATACGGGGAACCATCTTCCCCGCTAAAACACGGAACCATAGACGGCGTTGAGGTAATACTCCTTGCACGTCACGGACGGGAACATACGATTCCCCCTACCCAGGTGAATTACCGGGCCAATATTGCGGCCCTTAAGGCAGCCGGCTGCTCCCACATAATCGCCACCACCGCGGTAGGCTCTTTAAGGGAAGAAATCAGGCGCGGCGATCTTATAGTCATCGATCAGTTTATTGATTTTACAAAGCAACGGAAGATGACATTTTGCGAATCATTTGAGCCGCACAAACCTGTTCATTGCGCCATGGCGGATCCTTACGACAGCGGGCTCAGGAAAATAATTATCGATGAATGTAAATCACTGGGATATCCATTTCACGATCACGGCGCCGTAGTAACGATTGAGGGCCCCCGTTTTTCAACACGGGCCGAATCCCATATGTTCCGCATCCTGGGCGCTGATATCATTAATATGTCAATTGCCACCGAGACGATCCTTGCCAACGAAATTGGCATTCCATATGCGGCAATAGCGATGAGCACCGACTACGATTCCTGGCGCAGCGACGAGGAACCGGTAAGCTGGGAAGCTGTTTTAAAGGTATTCAATGAAAACGCCGCAAAGGTAACGACCTTGCTTAAGAAGGTTATTGCCGGTATCCGCGGCTCTGTTTGATCCGGAAGGAGCCTGGCATGAAAGCAAGCATTACCCTTCATAGGGAATTTTCCATCGGGGAAGTTGACAAACGTATTTACGGCTCCTTTATTGAGCATTTGGGCAGGGCGGTTTACCGCGGGATTTACGAACCAGGACATCAGGAGGCCGATGAAAAAGGCTTCAGAAAAGACGTAATTAATCTGGTAAGGGAAATGGGAGTCCCGATAGTGCGCTATCCGGGCGGAAATTTTGTGTCAGGCTACAATTGGGAAGACGGCGTAGGGCCCCTGGACAAAAGGCCGGTGAAGATGGATCTTGCGTGGATGACCCTTGAACCCAATAGAATAGGCGCCAATGAATTTGCTGCATGGGCGCGCCGTGCGGAATCGGAAGTTATGATGGCCGTGAACCTGGGGACCCGTGGGCCCGACGAAGCCAGAAATTTTCTTGAGTACTGTAATGTGTCAAAGGGAACCTACTGGAGCGATCTGCGCCGGAGCCACGGGGTAAATGATCCATACAATATCAAACTTTGGTGCCTGGGCAATGAAATGGACGGCCCCTGGCAGATATGCCACAAAACGGCCGATGAATACGGGCGCGTTGCCGCCGAATCCGCCAAGGTAATGAAGTGGACAGATCCTTCGATTGAGCTTGTTGTCTGCGGCAGTTCAAGCGCCCGTATGCCGACATTCGGAAAATGGGAAGAGACAGTGCTTGATCATGCCTACGAGAATGTGGAATATATTTCACTTCATATTTATTTTGGCAACAAGGAAAACGACACGCCAAATTTCCTGGGCCGCAGCCTGGAGATGGATTCGTTTATAAAAACTGTAACCGGAATCTGCGATTACGTTAAAGCCAAAAAGAGAAGTAAAAAACAGATAAACCTTTCGTTTGACGAATGGAATGTGTGGTTTCACAGTCATGATCAAGACGAAAAAATTGAAAAGTGGATTGAGTCACCTCCCCGGCTTGAGGATATATATACAATGGAAGATGCCCTTGTTGTGGGCTGTATGCTCATCACCCTGCTTAAAAACGCCGACAGGGTCAAGATCGCCTGCCTTGCCCAGCTTGTGAATGTGATTGCGCCTATCATGACAGAGCCGGGGGGAGGTGCCTGGCGGCAGACAATTTTCTATCCGTTTATGCACGCTTCACTTTATGGTCGCGGCACCGTGCTTCGCTGTCCCGTTAACTGTGACCGGTATGATTCGAAAGAATATACGGATATTCCGTATCTTGAAACAGTTGCCGTTCATAATCGTGATAAAGACGAGCTTGCGATTTTCGCCGTTAACAGGAACCTTGACGGGGAGATGGAGCTTGAGGCCAATCTTTTTGGTTTTGAAGGTTATGCCCTAAACGAACATATTGCCCTTCATAACAATGATTTGAAGGCCGTGAACTCAGCAAAAAGAGAAACTGTCCACCCGGAAAAACAAAACGGAGACCGGCTCGACGGGACGAAGCTGTCAACACGTTTGGCCCCTGCCTCCTGGAATGTGTTGGTGCTCAGGAAACAATAGCCGTAAATCGGAGGAATTGTGGTATAATTACCCCATGGTTTTGGACGGGGACACATGAAAGAGTATCCTGACGCGATAAATAATGCTGCCCTGGAGAAGGTCGAACGCCTGGCTGCCTTGCGCTCCCTGGAAGCGGAACACCCCAAAAACCCCATCCTGTCTTTTGCGGAGATTAACAACCATATCCACACGATTTACAGCTTTAGCCCTTACACCCCCAGTATGGCTGCCTTGATGGCCAGGGATGCCGGGCTTGGGGCCGCCGGTTCGGTGGATCACGATTCCGTCGCCGCCGCAGATGAGATGATAGCGGCCTGTAGTCTTTTGGGGATAGGCGGCTGTGCGGGTTTTGAGCTCAGGGTGAGTTTCAGGACAGGAACCGACGGCAAGCCCAGTCCCTTTGCCGCGAGGAAGATCAACAACCCCGATTCGGATGGTTACGCATATATTACCGTGCAGGGGATCCCCAGGCAGTATATTTCAGCGACAGCGGACTTCCTCGCGCCACTCAGGGCTGAACGGCTCAAGCGGACACGCGCCATGACTGTTGCGGCTAACGGCTTTATTCGGGAGGCCGGGTTTTCTGAAATCAATTTTGAGCGGGATGTAGTCGCAAGGTCGAAATACGATGAGGGAGGTGGGATTACGGAGAGGCACCTCACCGCGGCGATTGCTGACAAGATCATTCTAAAATTCGGCAAGGGGCCGGAACTAACCGGCTGGCTAAAATCAAAGATGGGGGTAACAGTTTCGCCAAAACTGGAAACCTTGCTTTCGGATCCCGCCAATCCCCATTATTTCTATGACCTCCTGGGTGTTTTGAAATCGGAATTTCTCCCCGGAATTTATATTCAACCCGATGAAAATGAATGCATCCCTGCAGGGCAGGTGACATCATTCGCCAAATCAATCTCCGCCATACCGGCTTACGCTTATCTTGGGGATGTGGGGGAATCGCCCACGGGTGACAAGAAGGCGGAAAAATTCGAAGATGATTTTGTCGAGGAGCTCTTTGCGGAACTATCCGGAATGGGTTTTCTGGCAGTTACCTATATGCCCCCAAGGAATACCAGCGAGCAGCTCCGTGTTATCAGGAAGCTTTGTGCGGAGCGCGGCTTAATGGAAATCTCGGGGGTGGATATCAACAGTTCACGCCAGTCCTTTAACTGCCCCGAAGTGCTGCGCGACGAGTTCCGCCATCTCCTGGATACCACCTGGGCCCTTATCGCCCATGAGAGGCTTGCGTCGGTGGATGAGCGCTACGGCCTTTTTTCGGAGGGAAATCCCCTCGCCTCCGCCGCACTTACGCAGCGGCTTGCGTTTTACGCAAGTTTGGGGAAGAAGCTGGATCTCCATAATCCTGAGGGATCAGCCGCCATTCTCGCAACAGAAATAGACAAAGGGAGGCTTATATGAATTATTTAGCCGTCGCGGCCCTTATCCGCGGGCTTTGCATTGATCTAAGCGGGAGACCGCAGGTCGTGGTTTTCGATGATGCGGGAAAGGACACAAGCCCTACAGGGGCAATAGTAATTGAAATCAGTCCCAATGAAAGTGAGGAAAGCACTGCCCTCGTTATTCGCAAGGCATATGAAGACTGGAAGAGATCCACTGCGGCTAACGGTTTTGACGATGGCAAGGTTCCGCTTCCTTCATGCGTTGTGTTATGCGTCAACGGTAAACACGAAGCCCTGTACTGGATAGACATTGACCTTGATTCCGCAAGAAAGCGGCTTCAGGGGAAGAACGCATCTCCCAGGGCTGTAACCCCCCCAAAGCCGGAACTGCTGATCAAGGCAGGGGAAAGGGCCGCAGTAGTGAAAAACCGCGTTGCCCTGGTAACTGGCGGCGCACAGGGAATCGGGGAGGAGATCGTCAGGAACCTTGCCGAGGCGGGAGCCTTTGTTTATATCGCCGATCTCAATATTGAGGGCGCAAATAAGCTGGCGGAGGAGATCAACGCCGTAGAAAGGCGGACTGCCGCTCTTGGCGTTGAGGTAAATGTCTGCGACGAGGATTCTGTTCAAAAGATGTTTGTCACCGTGGCTGAAACCACAGGCGGCCTCGATCTCTGCGTCAGCAATGCGGGAGTGCTCAAGGCCGGCAGTGTCCTTGAACAGGCCCTATCAGACTTTAAGTTCGTTACCGACATCAATTACACCGGTTTTTTCGTTATTAGCAAGTTCGCCGGCCGGCTCATGAAGACCCAGCACCTGGCGGCCCGGTCATGGAAGACGGACATAGTGCAGGTCAATTCCAAATCAGGCCTTGAAGGCTCCAATAAAAATGGGGCGTACGCAGGCGGAAAATTCGGCGGCCTTGGCCTCGTGGCAAGTTTCGCCCTTGAGCTGGTGGAGTACAACATCAAGGTGAACGCCCTCTGTCCGGGCAATTTCCTTGACGGCCCGCTTTGGGCGCACCCGGAAAACGGCCTTTTCGTCCAGTACCTCAAGGCAGGCAAGGTCCCAGGGGCAAAAACCGTCGCCGATGTTCGCTCTTTCTACGAGTCCAGGGTACCCATGAAACGGGGCTGCACCGGCAAAGACCTTGTGCGCGCTCTCTACTATGTCATTGAGCAGGAATACGAAACCGGCCAGGCCATTCCCGTGACGGGCGGGCAGGTAATGCTGCATTAGTAGCGGTATATATAATGGGCATTCTTGTGTGCGGTTTAATCAACATGGAAACAACACTTAAAGTAAGCAATTTCCCGATAGAATATGCCCCGGTCGAATACAATTTTTTCGGGGTAAATACTTCTGTTTCGGGTGTTGGTTACAATATTGTAAAAGCGCTGAAAAAACTTGGTAATGATCCATTATTTTTCTCGATAATTGGAAATGATATATATAAAGATATTATATTTGATGATTTGGAAAAAGATAAAATTAATCCAAAATATGTATTGCCTTTATTGGGGCAAACTGCCCAGTCGGGCATACTATATGACGATAATAAGAGAAAAATACTATTGGACTTAAAAGACATACAGGAAACGAAATATCCAACAGGAATCATCAATGAAGTTATGGACAAATTAGGCATTGCAGTCATATGCAATGTAAATTTTTCCAGGGATTTTTTGAAAATACTGAGAGATAACCGAAAAATAATTGCCACGGATGTACACGTCCTAAGCGATATATATGACGATTATAATAATGATTATATTAAATATTCCGATATTTTATTTTTGGGTAATGAAAATATTCGTGGAAATGAAGAAAATATGATAAAACAACTAATTCAAAATTATTGTCACGAAATTATTGTAGTTACAATGGGTGAAAATGGCCTATTGATCTATACAAAAGAAAAAGCTGAGATAAAACATTTTCCGGCAATTAAAACAAGGGAAGTGGTAAATACGATTGGTGCCGGGGATGCTTTGTTTTCATGTTTCATACACTATTATAACAAAACCAGGGAACCTTATAATTCAATCAAAATGGCAACGATATTCGCGTCATATAAAATAGGTGAAAGCGGGGGAGCGAAAGGTTTTCTACCGGAAAATGAACTTGAAGAACTAAAAATGAAAACAAGTGCAGGGTAAATTATATGAACAAGCTTTTGATAACGACAGAAAATGCGGAATATCAAATTATTAAATCCCTAAAAGAGAACCGCGTGAAACGAAATAAATTACATGAGGTATTTGTTGAAGGCATAGAGTGTATAAAACAGGCAATAAATTCAAATATGGAAATAACACGAATAATAATAAAAGATATAAATACCCTGTCAAATTGGGGGAAGAATACAATTAACCAATATAGGGATGCAAAGATAATTGAAATTTCAGATAAACTGTACGGTGAACTTGCTGAAAAAACAAGTCCTTCTGAAATGCTGATAACGGCTAAAATCAAACCAAATAAACTATATGACATTCCCACAGAAAACCCGTTTCTGGTTGTGTATGACAGGCCAAGCGATTTCGGAAATTTAGGTTCGATAATACGTTCGGCAAATGCCTTTAATGCAGACGGGATAATCGTAACAGGGCATGGAGTAGATATATATGAACCAAAAGTAATCAGGGCGAGTTTGGGAAGCGTCTTTTTCACTAAAATTGTAACTATGGAATCCATGGAAATATTGGAGGAGTATATAAAATATAAAAAAGAGAAATATAATATTGAAATAATCGGAACCGATTCCGAAGGAACTGTAACGCCAAAAGAGTATGAAATAAAAAGACCTGTAATGATGATTGTTGGAAATGAGGCAAAGGGAATGAGTGTAAGATTAAAAGGTCTATGTGACAAAATAATCAGGATACCCATGAAAGGGAATGTAAATTCCTTGAATGTATCATGTGCGGCATCAATAATGATGTGGGAAGTATTTAAAAATACTTCATATCCATGATGCTAAATTCAAGATAACTTAACCTACCCTCTCCCCAAAGGCAGCGGCAAACACATCGGCGCTTCTCTTTTTGCGGCAAGTATCACAGAGGGGCGCTTCCCCGTCGATTTCCGATACAGCGGCTTTCTTTAAAGCCCAGGCATATTCCTCTTCGGTGGCAAAGGCCTTGCCACATATGGCGCAGCGGAGGAGCGTGAACTTCCGGCTCCAGATGAAACGCTGCCCCTTCGCCTCGGTGCACTCAATCGCTTTCGTGGGACACACAGCGGCGCAGCTTCCACAGCCTATGCAGTCCGCCGAAGGCTCATCGTAGGGTGTGGAAACCTTTTTGCCAACGCCGCGGCCAACCGTGGAAATTGCGCATGTGCCCAAGGCCGCGCAGGCCTGGGCGCATAAACCGCAGAGCACGCAGGATGACGCCAAACGCCTCTCCTGGGAAATGCCTTTTACCGGCGAAGCCGCCGTGAAGCGCTCGTTTTCCTCGACCCCGTAAATCTGGCAAAGAGAAGCCAGCCTGTCCCCTTCCGGGGCCATGGTTTTCAGCATTAAAAGTATCGTTTTGCGTATGCCTTTGATTTTTTCGCTTTCTGTAAGAACCTCGCAGTCCCGCCCAAGGGGGTACACGCACGAGGCCACCACTTTGTTTCCGCTCCCCTCGTTGACCTCCACCACGCAGAGGCGGCAGACGGCTAAACCGGGAATCCCGTCGTGATGGCAAAGCGTGGGGACAAGTACCTGGTTACGGCGGCATACTTCAAGAACATACTCGCCTTTTTCCGCTTCGTAAGTTTTGCCGTTGATCTTTATTTTCAACATTATTTTGCACTCCTTATCCCCCGGCAACCACCGGGAAGACATCAACCCGATCATCAGGTTTGAGGGGCGCAGCGACACCCCCCAGATGGCTGATATGCCTGCCGTTGATCAATATTATTATATCCGACCCGATTTGGGTTTCCTCATCTGCTGACTGGGTTGACAACGCATTCCCCTGGGGAAACATTTTTTCCCTAAGCTTTTCCCCGTAGAGCTCGCAGAGAGAGCGGGCCAGGCCGCCGACTGTTCCCTCGTAGGGAAGGTCCGCTTCGGCGCACCTGGTTATATTCCTGAGATTGGCGAAAAACCTGACCCGCACCCTGCCTCCTTTTAAGGCCTGGCTTTCAGCCCGAGGGCCCCGAGTTTGTCCCTGGTCGGCGTACCCTCGGCGTTCCAGCCTCTGAGGGCGTAGTATTCCTTGAGCATGACATCGAGCTCTGTTACCTTGCCCTTTGCCGCGCCTGATGGAAGGGCTTCCCTGAGGAGCCGTGGCGGAAGGGTGTCTTTCTCAACCCCTGCCGCGATATTGAACTGTTTCTCAATATTCCAGACCCTCTCGCCCTTAAGGAGGATCTCCTCATCGGTCTCATTGCTTCCTACCGCCTCCCTGTACTCAGCAGCCAATTCCGGCAGCCCGAGGCCGAAGGTGGTAAAGAGGCAGACGCCCAGCGAGTCAACCAGTGCGGTGAGGTCCTGGAAGACCTTGAGCATCCCCGCCTTGCCTTCGGTAACAAGCGGGTCCATCTTCACAGGGACGCCCAGCAGTTCCGGGGAGGTCATGTAACCCCGGACATGGCAGCCGCCACGGTTGCTGGTTGCATATTCGAGTCCCATGCCCTGTGCGGCCCTGCCGTCGTAAGCGGGCATTTCCTGCTTTTTGGCGGACATGGAAAGTTCCGCGACGCCCTTTTCGTTGGCCAGGCGCCAGGAACCTTGCGCGAGTTTTTTGCCGAAGCCCTCGAATTTTCCCACCAATTCTGTCATGACCACGATTCCCTCGGCATCGCCAAAGGGCAGGGGACGGCCTATTTCTTTTTCGGTGAGGAGCCCCTTCTCGTACATCTCCATGGCGCAGGCGATAGTAGCGCCTAACGTTATCGGGTCCATGCCGTATTCGTTGCAGAGGAAGTTCGCCTTGCAGATTGCGGCGAGATCGTTTACCCCGCAAGAAGCACCATAGGCCCAGGCGGCTTCGTACTCGGGACCCTCTCCCTGTGAGGCGAAGGAACCAGAGCTTACCCTTGAGAGCCTGCCGCAGGCGATGGAGCAACCGAAGCAACCCTTGTTCTTGACGAGGAATTTCTCGGCGAGGCTTTCACCGCCTATGTCGTTCGCCTCGGCATATTCGCCGCCGTCACGCCAGTTTCTGGTGGGCAGTGCGCCCTGCGAGTTGATGATGTTCACGAGGACGTTGGTCCCGTAGGTGGGAAGACCTGTCCCGGCCACAGGATGGGCCTTGAGTTTCGCCCTGGCGTCAGCCGCTACGGCTATGAACTTTTCAGGCCGCGCTACCGACACACTGCCTGAACCCCGAAGCACAATGGCCTTGAGTTTCTTGCTTCCCATTACCGCGCCAAGTCCCCCACGACCGGCTGCGCGGTTCTTGTCGTTCATGACCCCCGCAAAAAGAACGAGGTTTTCCCCGGCAGGGCCTATGCAGGCCACACGCGCCCCGGAAGTGGTCTCGGCGTAAAGCTTATCCGTTGCCTCATGGACGGTTTTTCCCCAGAGGTGATCCGCCTTGCGGATTTCCACTTTGTCGTCGTTGATGTAAATGTACACCGGCTTTTTTGCAGCCCCTTCAACAATGATGCCGTCGTAACCCGCAAACTTGAGTTCCGGTCCCCAGTGCCCGCCGGAATTGGCCGCGCCAATGGTGCCCGTAAGCGGCGCTTTGGTTACCACATTGTAGCGCCCGGGGCAGGCGGCAAAAGTGCCTGTCAGGGGCCCTGACATATAGATGATTTTATTGTCCGGGCCAAGGGGATCGATTTTTGGATCCACCTCGTCGCAGTAGATCTTCGTGCCGAGCCCCCGCGCTCCAACAAAGTCGCCCGCATCTTTTGTGTTGAGGGGCTCTTTTTTGATTTCCCCGGTCGTCAAATTAACGCGAAGCAGTTTTCCTATCCATCCGTTCATTTTGCCACCCCCTCAGCGCCGAAAATATTTTTGAGGCTGAGCGCAACGGCCTTTTTCCGGCCCAGGCCGTCTTCCTCCTCGGTATAGACCAGGCAGCCCACCGGGCAGTATTTGGCGCACGCGGGGTCGCCGTCGCACTGCTCGCATTTGACGACTTTCCTGCTTGCCTGGCTGAACGAGACGTTCCCCAGGGGACAGGCGTTGACGCACATCTTGCACCCTATGCACTTCGCGTTGTCGTTTTTCACTATGCCGTCAGCGTCCTTGTACATGGAGCCCACGGGGCAGGCCTTGACACAGCAGGCCTCCTCGCACTGGAGGCACATTACCGGCACAGAGATAACCGCCTCCTCGTAGTCAATTACCGAAACNGCGGAATTCCGGGGATTGAAATTCTTCCCCCTGTTCCATGAACAGATGATNTCGCAGGTTCGGCATCCGATACATTTTTCCGGCTTAATCATTAGTTGTTTAGCCATTTTCCACTCCTTCGGAAAAACAAAAAGCCCGACCACCAAAAATACCGGGGAACCGGATATACGGTTATCCCTCAAGTACTTTTAGTGGCCGGGCCCCTTTGCAAAATGGCGGGAGACAGGGTTACCCCTCTCTCCTATCGACCCGGCAGACGAGTTTTGGCTCGGGAGCGTAAACTTACGCCTGAAGGGTTCGGAGCTGGCTTTTAAGATTTTCCTATTTTAATTATACCCCATGTGGAGATTTTTGTCAAAGGAAATCGTTGACAGGATTTTAAAAGCGCTTGACATTTCTGCGTATATAATCTATAACTGAGTGTATACTCAGTGAGGAGATACTCAGTTATGAGCAGGAAAGAACAGGGTGAAAAACGGCGGGAGGAAATCCTGCTTGCCGCCCTGGATTTATTCATCCGCAAGGGTTACGCGGCCACAAGGACCTTGGATATTTCCNAGGCGGTGGGTGTGAGCGAGGGTTTGNTGTTCCACCACTTTGAAACCAAGGAAAAGATGTATGAANCATTGATACGGCAAGGCGTCAAAGGGCCTCAGTCAATTATGTCCATTCNGGCGGCTGACCCTCTCGCTTTTTTTGAACAAGCGGCGGTCTATATTCTAAACGCTATCAAAACCCAGCCTGCTTTCTCGAAGATGTTTGTCCTGATGAATCAGGCGTTGCATTCCGAGGCGGTATCTCCGGTTGTTAAAGAGCTTTTGAAGCAAATGGACATCTTTACCCAAAGTGTTCCATTTATTAAAGCGGGGCAGGATAATAAAACCATACGGGACGGCGATCCCTCCGCATTGTCAATCGCCTTCTGGTCGGCTATTGACGGTATTGCGGTTATTATGGCTTTGTCACCTAACGCTCCATGTCCTGAGCCGGAATGGATAGTAGATATATTAAGGAGGAAACCTGAATGAGCAAAAAGAATAGAAAAACGTCTTTTGTGAGATTGCTGACCATGGTCACTTTGCTAATGATTATTTTTTCGACAGTAACCCTGTCCCTGCTGTTTTTTTACAACCTTAGAAAAACAATCACCAATTTTGCCGAGCTTAATACGAGGACGAGCATGGCTTATTCGCGGGAAATGGTTATTTCTGCGATAAAGGAACATGAAGACCTTATGGAGTATACTGCTACAGGTATCGTGTATCTTTTTAAACAGAAAACAACCCCTGTAGAGAACATTGCCGGATTTTTGCGCGATATATCGGGAAAAATTACGAATTGCCTGGATTTATATTACACCAACAACAGGGTCTGGAATCAGGAGGGAGGTTTAGCGGTCTTTGCAGGTGGCTGGATTCCCGATGATGATTGGGATAATACCAGGCGCGACTGGTTTATCGACGCGAAGAACGTTGCCAACCCGTTGGCGCGGCAAAAAGCCTTTTCAGAACCGTATGTTGACGCGGAAACCGGGGAGATAATCGTTACCCTTTCAATGACGGTTTTTGACGACAACGGGGAGGACATCGGGGTAATAGCGGATGATGTTACGATTAATGCCTTGCATGGCATGATCAATGAGATGCGCGCTTTTCCTGAACAGGAGATTTTTATTATCAATGCTGACGGTCTGTATATCACACACGAGAATACCGGTGCGGTCATGGAAAAAGATTTCTTTACCGAATCGGGGCTTGAACAATACCGGTGGAATGTATTGCATCCCGATGGTTTTTTTATAATTGATAAAACGGTTGTCATTTATTCTTCGGCTATACCTCATACCGACTGGGTTTTGGTAACAGTGGTTCCGGCTTCCGTAATCTTCGCCGATTACAATAATTTCATCCTGCGCCTCACCCTCATCAGTTTTGCCATATTGGCAGTTGCCGCTGTTGCTTCGTCTATATTAACCCACAGGATGCTTAGTGCTCCCCTTGCAGGGTTGATGCGGATAGCGGACTCTTTGGCGGGTATGGACTTTGGCGTAAGCATTAACCAGTTTAGGACCGACGAAATCGGGGATATACAACGCGCCTTGATAAAAATTAGAAACAGTTTGAAAGAGGCCTTTGATATGCTGAACGCGCATCTGGAAAAGGTAACCGCCGACAGTGAAAGTCTGGCTGCGGTCATAACCGAATCCACCGGCGCCCTGGAAGTGATAACCGTCAACATGGAAAAAATGAAACTGGATACGGAATCCCAGACAAACTCCGTAACGGAAACATCCGGTGCGATCGACAAGATCGCTGCCTCGATCAAATCGTTAAACGAGGCAGTATACGCGCAAGCTTCGCATATTACCCAATCATCGGCAGCGGTAGAACAGATGGTCGCCAACATTGATTCCATCCGCCAGGTTGCGGGTAACGCGGGCAAAACCGCCGATATGATAAGCGAATCTTCCTCCACAGGGCAGACCAAGCTCGTTAAACTGGCTGATGAAATAAACGGTATACACCAGCAATCCCAAATGCTGCAAAACGCCAACAAAACCATTGCCGACATTGCGGCGAAGACAAACATTCTCGCCATGAACGCCGCCATTGAAGCCGCCCACGCTGGGGAAGCGGGCAAGGGCTTTGCCGTAGTCGCTTCCGAGATTCGCAAGCTCGCCGAATTATCGGCGCAGGAATC
>JGI24698J34947_10000244_pt1 | contig 22726 bp, 15 predicted proteins | sample TergutMp193P3_FD_34947 | JGI IMG/M metagenome (IMG submission 34947) | reverse complement strand
TAACATTAATGAAAAAATTATGGATGCAATAACTATTGGAAATAATTGGATTATCGGAAAAGCAAATACTGGAGATGCAATAAAAATATCTCGTGAAATAACAAAATATGTAAGAACATTAACCAATGAATTGGAAATCTTAATAACCCGTGCTGCTGGCCATGCAGTTGCGACAGCACATATGGCAGATCATTCTATGGGACCTGTATATTATGGAATAAAGGCAATAAAAATAAACGGAGGAACAATAGATTCTGAAATTGAATGGCAAATTGGACAATTGCCAAATAATATTAGAGTATTGGTTATAAATGGATTAAAGAATAAAGGAATAATAAAATAATGGAGAACACCGCCACGGAGCCTATCCGAAATTTTGTGTAAATGACAAAGTATCCGTGGAGTTTTGTGCGCCGTGGCGGTTTTACTCATCTTTCCCCTACCAGTCGCAATACGCCATTCTGCCGTCATCGCCCACGGCGACAAACCTGTTGTTGCCATAGGCGATGGCCATGATGTAGTCGGTATATCCAGTGCCGAACGTGCTGTCCGCCACGGCTGTCCATGTTGCACTCCGTGGTTTTCTTCTTCCGTTCGTGCCGTTCGTGGTTAATCTTCAGCTATTCCCTTACTACCCTATTCCCCTAAACCCCTGTTTCCCTATATGATTAACCATGCCTATCAAAATCCCCAGGGATCTGCCGGCGTATGACATTCTTCGCCGTGAACAGGTTTTTGTAATAACGGACGACAGGGCCGAACACCAGGACATAAGGCCCCTCAGGGTCGGTATAGTCAACCTTATGCCCACAACGGTGGACACCGAGAGCCAACTGCTGCGGCTTTTAGGGAACAGCCCGCTGCAGGTAGACATCACCTTTTTACGCATGGGCAGCCACGAATCGAAAAACGCGCCGCCCGGCCACATGGATAAATTCTACCTGAGCGCCGATGAAATCATATCGCTGCGGATACGTTTCGACGGGCTCATCATTACCGGCGCGCCGGTTGAGTCCCTGCCATTTGAGGATGTTGACTACTGGAATGAACTTGTCGAAGTGATTGACTATTCGGAAAAGAACGTGTACTCGACCTTGCACATCTGCTGGGGCGCGCAGGCCGCCCTGTACCGCCGCTACGGAATCCCCAAAATGCCGCTTCCCAAAAAACTCTTCGGTGTTTTTCCGCACGCCGTAAACGAGCAGTACCACGCGCTTTTCCGCGGCTTTGACGATGAATTCCTCGCGCCCCAGTCACGACACACCACCTGCGACCGTGACGCCATAGCGGCGGAAAACCGCCTGCATATCCAGTCCGAGACCGCCGAAACCGGCGTCTTTATCGTTACCGCCCGGGACGGGCGCGAGGTCTACGTCACCGGCCACCTGGAGTACGATCCGCTTTGCCTTGACCGTGAATACCGCCGCGATCTGTCGAAAGGGCTGCCCATTGAAATCCCCAAAAACTACTATCCCGGTGACGATCCGTCGAGAACGCCGGTGGTCCGCTGGCGCGCCCACGCGCACCTGTTTTTTGACAACTGGCTTAATTACGTGTATCAGGAAACGCCTTTCGATCTGGAGGATCTATATTGACTTCTCATGTAAATTGAGGCACAATATATCAGGATGCCTAAAAAAAAGAAGTTTTTCTTCTTGTTACAATTCATTATATTGTCACCTGTACTTGTACTCTTAATTACATGCAAGAAGGAAAATACCATGCCGCCTGATGATTCATCCAATATCACGGTTACTACCAATATATCTATTGACACCGGCAGCGGCAAACCAATTTCTCCCTATATTTACGGCGTTAACAATGCACGGCCGGAGGACAAGCTGACGGCAACTGCGTATCGTTTGGGCGGTAACCGTACCACGGGATATAACTGGGAAAACAACCTTTCCAGCGCGGGAGAGGATTGGCAAAACTTCAACGATGAATACATGATACCAAGAAACAGGGACGGTTCCGTACCCGCGATTACCGTAATTGATTTTTTTGAGAACGCGAAAAAAAACGGCGCGTATGCGATGATTACGCTGCCGATGGCGGGCTATGTCGCAAACGACAACGGCCGTACTGTCAATGTGGAAGATACCGCGCCTTCCCGGCGCTTCGCGCAAATTATTGATCGTAAAAACGCGCCATTATCGCTGTCTCCGGATCTTGCGGACGGCGTAGTTTACTCCGACGAATTTGTCAATTATCTTGTCCATAACCTTGGCATGGCGCGTAACGGCGGTATTAACGGGTATTCCCTGGATAACGAGCCTGCCCTTTGGCCGTCTACGCACCCGCGTATTCACCCGGAAAAAACAACTGTCGCCGAGATACTGGAAAAATCCGTTTCACTGTCCTCGGTTGTCAAGGATTTGGATCCGGACGCCGAAGTTTTCGGTCCGGCGCTGTACGGCCTTGGCGCTTATAACACATTTCAGGACGCTCCCGATTGGGCTTCAGATTACGCGGGAAGATACAAATGGTTTGTAGACGCGTATCTGGAAGGGATGCGAAAAGCAGAGGAAGAAAGCGGCAGGCGGCTGCTTGACGTTCTTGATTTGCATTACTACACCGAGGCGCGTTCTTCTTTGGATCACCGTGTCAGCGATGACCGCGACGATAACGAGGATTGTATTAACACGCGGCTGCAATCGACGCGGTCATTATGGGATACGTCGTATCGTGAAAATAGCTGGATAGGGCAGTGGCTCAGCAGGTTTCTGCCGGTACTGCCTGTTGTTAATCAATCCATCGAAAGGTATTATCCGGGAACCAAATTGGCAATCACTGAATACTGTTTCGGTTATGAGAGTCATATTTCGGGCGGTATTGCGCAGGCGGACGCGCTTGGTATTTTCGCGTCACAAGGCGTATATCTTGCAACACTCTGGCCTTTATCTGACAATCGTACCTATGCTTACTCGGCGATCAATCTGTATACAAATTACGATGACAAGGGCGGAACCTTCGGCGATACATTGGTATCATCCACTAACGATAATATTGAAAAGGCATCTGCCTATGCGTCGGTAGACAAAAACGGAACGCTCCATATCATACTGTTGAACAAGAACATACATGATACGGAAGGATTTTCTGTCAGCATAAAATCCGAACTGGTTTATAAGAATTACGCCAGTTATGGCTTTAACGCGGACAGTTATGACATTAAAGCTGTTGGTTCCGGCGTAGTCGGCGTAAACGGAAATAATACGTTGATCTGTGAGCTTCCTCCCCTGTCCGCGTACCATTTTGTGCTGACGCGGTAGAAATCTATTTTCCCTAATTTGGAGAAATTGGAGTGTTTGTTACTATCCCGAATAGATTACTAAATTAGTAAAAAATATCGCATAAGTGATGACTTTTCGAAAAAAATGATTATATTAATATAGTAGCCAATCAATGCATTGAAAATCCTACATTCAGAGTTCAAAAAAACATTGAACTGTATTCCCAATTTTCGTTTTATTCAGAGTAATAGGACGATTGAATCCAAGGAAGGTATATTATGAAACTGAAGTTTAAATTAAGTATCATGGTGATCGCCATAATGGTGGTCGTGGTAGCGGTTATTGCCGTAGTACTGGTGCAAACGTCGTCCGGCTTGACTGTTGGACTTAACACAGAAATCATTGGCATCCTGGCTGATAGTCAGGCGAATTACTGGACCGGCCGGGAGGACAGGCGTTTAATGCTGTTACAAACCCTGGCTGATGTAATGTCGGATTATGAGTCGGTGCCTGCGGAAGACAGGCGGGAAGAGTACGATACTATGCTGGCGGGTGTTTTTGCCGCCAACAAGGATTTGGTGAATCTTTATACGATTTGGAAGCCAAATGCTGTTGACGGCATGGACGCGGCCCATATCGGCAGGCTTGGCTCGACCGAGACGGGGCAGTACGCCATAGCCTATTCCAGGGAAACTGGAGAAACAGTCACCAGGATTTCAGTCGACATAGACAACACTATGGCATATCTTAACGGGCCTAACGCGAAGAAAGACAGGTTCGTAACGCCCACAGCCAGAGTGGTAGAAGGAAAGAACACCTATGTGTTCAGGCTGATGGTTCCCATAATTAACCGCCGTACCGGTGAAGTGGTAGGAGGCGTGGGCAGCATTGTGGATATTTCCGCGATACAGCGTGGGCTGGAAAATATCATGAAGGAAAACGATATAATAGCCACGATGTCTATTTACGACAACAGCGGGTTTATTTTGGCAAGCTACGTGCCCGACAGGGTAGGCAAAAACCTGCTCGATGTGGATACGATCTACGGCGAGCACATCAATGACGCCTTCCAGGCAGTGCAGAGGGGACAGGAAAAACAATTTAGCAGTTACTCGGACGTTCTTAAATCGAATGTGCAAATGGACCTTATGCCTTTGCAGATAGGCAATTCGGACGTAACCTGGACGGTAATGGTCGGCGCTAGCGAAGACTTCATGCTGCTTGAGGTAAACGAGATGACCCGGTTTACCATTATCATTGCGGCGATAGCCATTGCGATTTCCGCGGCAATCATTTTCTTTGTCCTCGGCAGGACCGTCAAACCGATAATCACGGTTGCGGAAACCCTCAAAGACATTGCCCAGGGCGAGGGGGACCTGACAAGGAGCGTTAACGTCAATTCCAAAGACGAAGTAGGCGATTTGGCCAAGTACTTCAACCAGACCCTCGAAAAAATCAAGAATCTTGTTATCGTCATCAAGAATGAAGCGGCAAAGCTATCCGACATCGGCAGCGATCTTTCCAGCAACATGACCCAGACCGCCGCNGCGATCAACCAGATAACCGCGAATATTCAGAGCATCAAGACCCGCGTCATAAACCAGAGCGCAAGNGTAACCCAGACCAACGCGACCATGGAACAGGTTACGGTAAACATCGACAAGCTCAACGGCAATGTGGAAGCCCAGAGTCAGAATGTGACGCAGGCGTCGGCGGCAATTGAGGAAATGGTAGCCAATATCGCGGCCGTTACCGATACGCTGGTCAAAAACGCGACCAACGTAAAGTCTCTACAAGACGCCTCCGAAGTCGGGCGCAGCGGATTGCAGGAAGTGGCGCAGGATATTCAGGAAATAGCCCGCGAGTCCGAAGGCCTGCTCAAGATTAACACCGTAATGAAAAATATCGCCAGCCAGACAAACCTCCTGAGCATGAACGCCGCCATTGAAGCGGCCCACGCCGGAGAAGCGGGCAAAGGCTTTGCCGTAGTCGCCGATGAAATCCGCAAACTGGCGGAAAGTTCCAGCGAGCAGTCCAAAACGATCAGCGAGGTACTCAAAAAGATAAAGGGCTCAATCGACAAGATCACCTTATCCACCGGAGATGTGCTTAGCAGGTTCGAAGACATAGAGTCAAACGTCAAGGTGGTAGCCGAACAGGAAGGATCCATCCGCAACGCGATGGAGGAGCAGGGAGAGGGAAGCAAGCAAGTCCTTAACGGCATTGTGCAGGTAACCGATATTACGCGCAACGTAAAGTTCGGTTCCAACGAAATGCTTGAAGGAGCGCAGGAAGTAATCAAAGAGAGCCAGAACCTTGAAAAGGCAACGCAGGAAATCACTTCAGGCATGAACGAAATGGCAAGCGGGGCAGATCAAATCAACGTGGCGGTACACCAGGTCAACGAGATTTCCATCAGGAACCGTGAAGGCATAAGCGGTCTGATAAAGGAAGTTTCGCGTTTCAAGGTGGCATAAGGAGGGTGCAGGTAATAAAGGAGTCGGGGAGTAAGGGAACCTTTGTTCCCTTACTCCCTGTCTTTTATTAATGGCTTTTTTCTACGCGGCTATTGTTCTTGTCCTTTTTTTGAAAATTATGTATAATGGTAACAGTCACCGTTTAGACAGGCTTTTGAAAGTGGTAAGTGGGGTTGATTTAATAAACTTTGGTAGGGATTAACGGAGGTCAAAAATGCTTGTTGAAAGATTGGTTCTAAAAGAAGATGCGGATAAGACGGCTTATATTCTTGCTGAATGGTCTATTGTGGCGGAGGGTCACTGGGCAGGCAACGATTTTTTACGGCATAAAAAGCCGGGAGCGCGCGAAAGCTGTTGTGAGAAGTATGGCAGGCCTGAGCAGTTGTGCATAATTCCGGTGCTGCCGCTTGATTCCAAGCGCGTAAAAATGCTGTACCTTACGCGGGCGGAGTATGATAAACTGTTGGACCTTATGGAAAATATCGATGTGAGGGTGTCTCCGGTGAAGATAACCAATAAAAAGAAAGGATCCAGTGTTGAAACGGGGTTTGTGTGGTATAGTGAAGAGGAGAATGGTATGCGTATAAGAAGCGCGGTGAGTACGCTTATTGATTTGCTTCAAAAAGAGGACTTNATAGATAAAATAACCTGGCCGGGGATTAAATACAATGATATTTAATGATCAGGGGCGGTGGGGTNTGTTGATTGAAGAGAGTTCCGAAACATGATACTATATATGTAAGGGGTAAGTATGAATCTGGAAAAACTAAAANACCGTGTTGATTCTGTCGAAAAAGTGGAAGAACTGATTGATTTATCAAAAAAAGTTTTTGGTAAATGTGACGATGATGTACAAAATATTGTTGAAATGTTTATCACAAAATCCTATTTAATGGGGAAGAGAAATCAGGTAAAAACGTTTGATGATTAATACGTATTTTCGTCCATGGCTTCGAACTTTTCTCTCACCTGTTGCAATAGGGTCAGTTCCCGGTTGATCGTTTTCCCGTAATCTAGGGTTTTCTTTTCAATCCTCGCGACCTCGTCTTCCCAGAACTGGACTTTTTGCAGATTTATCCACCGGAACCTTTTGTCCTGGGCTTTCTCCATCCATGTGAGGGCTTCCTGCCAGTAATAGAGGGCGGTGCGGAAGCAGGTTTCGGCGGTTTTGATGGAATCCAGGTTTTGTTCCTTCCAGGGGGCGTTGTAAAAATACGCGTTTCGTTTGTTCCACTTGTTGCCCAGGAACAGGTGCTGCTCCGCGAGTTTTATGTTTATGTGCATCATGAAGAGATAGCGGTACTTCTCCCATTGGGTTTCGTTTTCGATAAGTGCCAGTGCGTACAGGGGGTTGCAAAAATCGGCTTTAAGGGCATGTTCCAGCCAGTAGATGTTCTCCATCGTGTCGTCCGGGTACTGGTTGTAGTGCATGTGGAAAAGCCTGTAGTACTGCTCCTTGTAGGTTACGATGTACGCGTCGACGGGAAGCGCCGGAAGCGTCGCGAAAAGCGCAAAGAAAAATATGACAAATGCTTTTGATGATATTCTTACATTATTTAACCACAAACTCGTACCTTTGGTTCGCGATTCGTTGTTCGTGTGGTTCGTGGTAAATTCTTCTGGAAATTTATCGTTTAGGAACGAGGTATTGGAGTATCTCACCCTTTGAATATCGGCATCTTTTCGATAACCCGCCATACCTCGGCGGCGACTTCTTCCGGCGTTCCGGACGCGTCAATGGTTTGAACGGTAACGCCCGCACCGGAGAAATTCGGAAGGAGGGCTTTATAGCGCTCGCGGACCTGAACCTGAAAGTTCATGTATTCAAAAATATCCCTCTGCTTGCGGCCGGCAATGCGTTTTTGCGCGGTTTCAGGGTCTATGTCAAAAAAAAGGAGCAGTTCCGGCGCCGGGAAATCCCGGTTGAGGATGGCGGGAAACTCCTCTCCGCATGTGATCCCCTGGTAGACCAGGGAAGAAGGCAGGTAGCGGTCGGAAACCACTAGTTCCCCGCGGCCGCAGCGTGCGGCAATGCCGTCGCTTCCGTATATATGCTCGTTTCTGTCCGCGGCAAAGAGCAGGGCAACGGTTTTTGGAGCGAATTCGAGTTCTCCCCGTAAGGCGGAGCGGATGACCGTTCCTATGCAACCATTTGTCGGTTCAAATGTTGTATAAAACGGGGGCAGGGAAAGCCGGGAAGGGTTCCGTGGGAACAAGTTCCCTTGTAACAAGTTACGTTTAAAAAAATCCTCTAATATGCCGATTTGTGTAGTGGTGCCGCTGCCGTCGCATCCCTCAAAAACAACGAAATTCTTAAGAATTTTCATATTTGGTAGAGTAATTTATTTAAGAAATATATACAATTAAGGGAATAGGGGAATAAGGGAGCAGGGGAATAGGGGAGCAGGGAGTGGAAGAGAAGATCAATGTCCGGTTTTCTCCGGCAGGGATCAACAAGCGAATACTCATTTTTATCGCGCTGGTGGCGGGAACCGCCGTGCTTCTCCGCCCTTTACAGCTCTCCCTTCTGGACGGATTGGACAGGGCAAAGAACGATTTCATTGCCCAGGCGGAGCACTCGCTCGGCCGCAAGATACAATACGGTACAATCAGGCCTTCTCTTTTCGGGACGCTGGATATAAGCGACATACGCATACTCAGGGATGATGACAGCGAGTTATTGGGCGTTTCACGCTTGAGGCTTTCATATTCTCTTCTTGCGATTATTCGGGGAAACATTCGGGATTCGATTAAATCCGTAAGGATTGACAGGCCGGTTTTAAGCCTGGATTTCCGGTTGGACGCGGACCTTTTGGAACGGTTCTCTTCACCGGGGACCGGCGAAAACCGGCTCTCCGCGCAAAATGGAACGTCGGGTTTCCGGGACTTATTGCCGGAGAATTTCTCGGTGCGAATCTGGGACGGGGAATGGGAATTAGCCGATTCTGTCGGAAGCCTCAGGTTTTACAGTGTCGGCCTTGACGCCTCCTTGAAGCGGGACCAGGCGATTTTTCAGGGCCGTTGGGCTGTCCTGGCCTCTGTTTCCGGGGGCGGCGGGATAACAGATTTTTTCATACGCGGCGGAGCCGCGGATTCCTCGCGTTCGGATTCGTCCGTGTTTGAGGCCGACATGAGGGGGCAGATCAACGGGGAATACTCCGGGGATAAAGGCGAGGGCAGCGCCGCGATTACAATCCCCTCGATCACCGGTGACTTCTTTAAAGTTAACCCCCTAAGCTTCAACCTGTTTTTATCGGACGGCCGTTTGGAAATAATGAAAACCTACGACAGGTCTCCGGCGGCTTTTTCCCTGGCCTATGACTTCAAAAATGGCAGTATCGAGAGCCGTCTTGAAGGAGAAAATTTTTCACCTAGTGATTTTTTGAGTTTTACAGGCGCGTGGGCGGATTTTAATGCGGCTCTGGCGTTCCGGGTTTCGGGAAACGCAGCCTTTGAGAAGGAAAGCTCCGATGATCTGCAATTCAGCGTTGATTTTTCCGGCGCAGGCTCTGGAATTTACCCTGAAAATCTGTTTCTGAACAGCGCTTTTCTGGAGATAAAAGCGACCGGAAGCACAAGCTCCGTAAATATTGAAAATTTTGCCATCCATTCTCCCAACGGGAACCTGGACTTTCAGGGCGGTCTGGAATTCTATCAAACCGGCTCATACCAAATGGGTATTAATACGATTGCCCCTTACGGCAGCCTTTCCCTTTCAAACTTCCGCTTACACGGAAACCGGGGCATAAGCGGGGATCTGTACATAAGCACGGAAGGACAGGAAATCGTAGTTTACAGTGAAAATCTGACGGCAGGAGGCGTGAGACTTTCGTCCATGAACCTGTCATTATTATTGGAAAACCGGGGACTAGACTTCGTTTTTTCAGTACTGAAATCAGGTGAACCGAGATCAGGTAACATAACCTCTGTTATAAGGTCATCGGATAACACTGGAAGATCTTCAATATCTCTGACAGGTTCATTGGATTACCAGCCGCGGCAGGTTCAGGCAAACCTCCTTCTGGATTCCTTTCCCGTGGGGGACATCCTTGGCTTTGTTGAACCGCTAGCGCTGCTATCCGTGCCCCGTGCGCTACGTTCATCCGCGGATGACCTCTCTGTGACCACCGAGGTTTTCATTGCTACCGATTTCGAGCATATCCTTTACAATGCCCCAAACCTTGTCGCGGTCTACGAAGGGCTGCTGGATATTTCAGCCGTCGCCTCCCTTTCCGGGACGGACAGGGGAATTGAGCTAAATACCTGCGTTGTTTCACTTGGAGATCAAACCGCCGACATTATCGGCTCGGCGGATTTTTCGGATGTAAACGACATTACCTTTTTTCTTGAAACCAGTTTCAGGAATTTATCCTACCTTTTTGAAGGGATGATCCTGGATCAAAACGAAGTAAACATAAGGGGATCATACGGAATTCAGGTTTCTCTCAGACCGGGGGAGAACGGATCATTAACCGGGGTTGCCCGGGGAGACGGTATCCCGATTCCATCGGGCAATCTCTCGGGAATTCCCGGCGGGATTTCGGGAAATTCTTTAGGATTTCCTTCCGGCGAAAAGTACGCTACCCTTGGATTTCTTTTTTCGCTTTTTCACGATTCGCCTTCTTCCTGGCGGGCGGCTGTCGAAAAATTTGATCTTGCGGGATTGACCACCCCGAACTCGACAACCGCGTCTTTGCGCTTCACCGCCGACGCTAACCAGCGCGGTATTGTTATCCCCGACGTTGTTTTTGACGACGGCCGGGGAACCCTTGCGGGAAACATAAATATCAATTGGGACGCCGCTTACGAAAACTTCAATTTCAATGCGGATATAGCCGGAAACAGCTACAACGAAATCTACAGCCTCGACGGGGAATACAGAAACAAGAGGCTTGATTTTTCGCTTTCCGGGCAAAGGATGCAGCTTAGCCACTTTACAACAAGGAACGCCGTCGCGGACGCAGACTTAAGGGTTTCATGGGAATCGCCTGAATCATTCGAGGCGGAAGCGGCAATCACTTCTTTTACCCTGTACCACCAAAACGAGATAATACGCGCCGCGGCAAATTTCATCAGTTTCAATAACGACGAGTTTACCGCCCGGCAGACGTGGATTAATTACGCCGGTCTTGAAGCGTATCTGCCCGTCCTTAAAATTGACCGTGAAGCCGCAAACGCGGAAACCGAGTTTCAAATTTCGGGCAGATTTTCGGATAGGCCGGTGTATATTTATTCCACGGGAAAAGCCGTCTTCAATAACTCGACAACATGGATGGATCTTTTCAGGGACTTCGACTCTCTTGACGGCTCACTGAATGTCGGTACGGCCTACTACGATACCATTGACGCGGAGTCTCCTTTCGATTTTATTTTTAACGTCCGGCAGGAAAACTCCGGATTTTCCTTAAGCCTCAANGGGGGGCCGAGAAACATGGTTCGCTTCAGGTATAACCCGGAGATGACGGGAGGGGGAGCCTTTTNTGCGGCCCTTTCATCCCCCTCGCCGGTGAGAGGAACCTTTACGGGTACTGTCGATTCAAACAACATCGACGCGAGGACAACAGATCTTTACGTGGATATGGGATCCCTTTGGCGTTTTGTTCCCCCGCTGGATTATTTGGCGTTTCCGGGTGGCATAGTTACTGGCCAAATCAGGGCGATAGGCCCGCTTGACGAGCCTGAATTTTCTGGAAACTTGCGGGGTACGAGCCTTCAGATACTTGTTCCCGAATACATTCCCGAACCCATACGTCCCGCGCCCTTGAACGTTTCGATAGAGAGGTATGAAATGAACTTTGGCCCCGTGGATGCCGTTGTCGGGCAGGGTAGGGGAACCGTTTCGGGCTGGGCGAGGTTTGATCAATGGATACCAAATACTTTCGCCATTGATATACAGGTACCACAAAACTCCCCCGTACCTTATGACCTTGACATATCGGGGATACTCGCGAACGGCCTGGTTTATGGAAATATGGATTTGACATTTGGGGATTTCGTTTTTTCAATAAGCGGGGCTCTGACAGCCCAGGATACGGAAATAAGCCTCAATTCCAATGAATTAAGCGTGTTGGAAACCCGGCAGGCGTCCATGTACGAGGAACCGGATATCTCCGTAATTTCGGACATTACCCTCAGGGCCGGACGCAGGGTGGATTTCTTTTGGCCGAGCGTTGATTTTCCCATGCTCCAGGCCACCGCGGATCTGGGAACCGGGATTCGTATCACCACCGACAGCATGGCCCAGCGGTACACCATGAACGGGGACGTTAAGCTTAGAAGCGGAGAAATTTTTTACCTTGAACGCAATTTCTATTTACGGGAAGGCACTCTCTTTTTCAGGGAAAATGAAACCCAGTTCGATCCGTATATAACAGCCAGAGCCGAAATACGGGATCAGGCCGATATAGGACCGGTAACCATTTCCATGATTATCGACAACGCCCCCTTGCGCTCTTTTACGCCCAGGTTCGTTTCAAGCCCGTCGCTTTCACAGATTGAAATTTACTCCATTCTGGGCCAAAATCCCCAGGGTGAGGACGCGCGGAACCTCGCCACCTCCGCGGTATTCGACAGCCTGGCCCAGTTTACCGTTCTCGGGAGGCTCCAGCGCCAGGTAAGGAATTTTCTGGGGCTTGATATGCTGTCCTTCCGTACCCAGCTCTTTCAAAACATGATCATCCAGGTGACAGGAGGCAGGCTAAGCGGTAATCCATCCGGAAGGGAATACAGAGTCGGTAACTATTTTGATAATACCACTGTTTTTATAGGTAAGTTCCTGGGAGCGGACTTATTTGGAGAAGCCATGTTTTCTCTAAAATACGATGAGAACAAGATTGATTGGGGAGGATTGGTCATAGAACCGGAATTTGGCATTGAAATGAGGAATCCGCTGTTTGATATCCGTTTCACAATGGTTCCCATGCACCCGGAAAATATGTTTATCGATGACGTTTCATTTTCTTTCACAAGGCGCTGGACGTTTTAATGTTCCCTTATTCCCTATTTTGTTTTTTTGCGATAGTATCTTTTGTACGGGAAATTCCCGATTGATTCGAACTGAGGAGTCTTGATGCGTTTTTGTTTTGCTGCAATCCTGATTGTTTTGCTTGTTCTTCCGGGCTTTGCCCAGCAATCGTCGGATCAGGGATCCGAGGATCAAAGATCCGCGGCTCAGGGAGCCGTTGATCAAGGCTCCGCCGAATGGTACCAGGGAAAACCTATAAGAAGAATTGTGTTTGACGGACTTTCAAATATTCAATCCTCGGAACTTGAAGGTATTACAGGGCCCTTCATCAACAGAAATTTTACCGATGAAGTCTATTGGGATTTATTGGGACGCCTCTACGGCCTTGAATACTTTGAAAGTATTACGCCTGTCGCCGTCATGGCGGACCCGGCGGGAAACGAAGTGATTATCCGTTTTACGGTAGTAGAAAGACCCACGGTTTCCCGTATCAATTTTACCGGTAACAGCGGGCTCAGGCGGGCTGATCTTGTTGAGGTCATTACGCTCAATGTCAATGACGTTGTCACCCAGTTAAAGATAAGGATTGATGAACAGGCAATTGTCAGTAAATACCTGGAAAAAGGATATCCCGATGTCAAAGTCAATACGGAATTGCAAACCGCCAGTAATAACAGAATTGTGGTTGTTTTTAACATAGACGAGGGGGAAAAGATAGCCATAGAGGGTTTTATTTTTGAGGGGAATTCGGTTTTTTCCGCGCGAACCCTGCAAAGGCAGCTGAGCCTCCGGCCAAAAGGTTTCCTTGTTGACGGCGCTTTCCAGGAATCAATGCTCATAGCCGATACGTACACCCTCGTCCAGTATTACCACGACAGGGGCTTTATTGACGCCGAGATTATAGATGTCGTCAGGGAAGTCCGCAAAGATGACAGGGGCAACAATTTAATGTCCATCACTTTCAGGATATATGAAGGAAGTTTGTATACATTCGGGGGAGTAACTTTTGAAGGAAACCTGATTTTTACGACCCGGCAGCTTTCGGATTTGATTCAATCCAAAGTCGGCGAGACTGTTAACGCCAGAAGGGTTCAGAACGACCTTATGCGGGTTATGGAACTTTACCTTGAAAACGGGTATATTTTTAACCGCATTGATCCGTATCCAATACGTGATACAGATAGAGGGATCCTTTCATATAATGTGGTAATCGTTGAACGGGGACGGGCGCACATAGAGAATATAATTATCAGGGGAAATGAAAAGACAAAGGATTATGTAATTCTTCGCGAAATTCCCCTTGAGACCGGAGATGTGTTTTCACGAGCAAAGATAATGGACGGCCTGCGGAATCTTTATAACCTGCAGTTTTTCTCCAATGTCACGCCGGAAACCCTTCCGGGAAGTACCGATGCCCTGATGGATTTGGTTATAAGCGTGGAAGAACAATCTACGATAAACCTCCAACTCGGTTTAGCGTTTTCCGGCTCTTCGGACCCCGATACCTTTCCCGTGTCGGCCAATATCAGGTGGGACGACAGGAATTTCATGGGTTTAGGCAACATGGTGGGGGCGGAGGTTGTCGCCTCGCCGGATACCCAGACCTTTATGGCAAACTATACCCAGAGCTGGATGTTTGGGATGCCTTTTTCGGGCAGTTTTGATTTCACCTTTCAGCACATGAACCGTAAGGCGGCGCTGCAAAATTTCGCTCCCTTTTTTCATGGGGACGAACCTTACGCGTTTCCAAACGGATTTGGCAGTTTCCAGGAATATGAGGACGCGTATAGGGTCCCCCCCGATGAATACCTTATGCCTTATGATCAATGGCGCCTGTCTTTGGGCCTTAGCTCAGGATACCGCTGGTCAACGTACCTTGGAAATTTGGGTCTTGGCGGCGGTTTCAGGATAGGACTGGTACGCAATACTTATGACAATACCCGTTACCGTCCTTTTGACCCGATACTTCGCGAGGGAAACAATAGCTGGGCTCCGGCCTTGTCAATTTCGGCCAACGTTTCCCTTGATCAGAGGGATATTTACTACGATCCTTCCGGCGGATATTACGGTATTCAGCGTCTGGGTTATTACGGCATTTTGCCGTTCGAGAAAGAGCACTATATTAGATCCGATACCAAGGCCGAATGGTTCCACACCCTCTTTGACATTCCTGTTGGGGAAAGCTGGAATTTCAAGGGGGTACTAGGTCTTCATACGGGATTATCCTTTATATTTTCCCAGCCTTTTTATGACAATGCCCGCGTTGAGGAAGCCAACCAGCTTGCCGTTGACGGTATGTTTAACGGCAGGGGATGGACAACGGAGTACAGGCGGAAAGGTTTCGCCCTTTGGGAAAACTGGGCTGAACTTCGTATCCCTTTGGCTCCGGGCATCGTTGCCTGGGATTTCTTCTTTGATGCCGCCGGGGTAAAACCAACGCCCCTGGCTTTATTTACCGAATTTGGCAAAGATGACGGAACCCTCGCCGGCTCAGATACCTTCTTTTTGCGTTTCAGTCTGGGCGGCGGATTCCGGTTCACCATACCCCAATTTCCGTTCAGGTTCAGCGCGGCCAAGCGGTTCCTGATACGCGACGGAAAAATGGAATGGTTTTCCGGCCCCATGGGCGGATTTGATTTTGTGGTTTCTTTTGCATTGTCATCATATTAACAGGAGCGAAAAAATGAGGAAGTTTTTGCCGCTGTTTCTGGTTTACTTCGGTTTGGGCATGATGGTCGAAGCTCAGCAGCTTACGCGTTTCGCGGTAATGGACCTTCCCAGGGTCTACATGGCGTTTTTCAGTGAATCCCGGGCTGTCAGGGATTTTGAGGATCAAAGCGCCCGTGTGCAGGCGGAAATTGACAGGATGACCAGGGAAATCGAAACCCTCCGGGTAAACCGGGCTAACGCGCTGGCTCAGGGTAATAGTGAGCAGGCCCTGAGGTTCGAAGCCGAGATCAACAGACGATCCGATTACCTGAGGGAATATTATAGAACCATGACAGAGGAACTTGAAAGGATAAAGAACGGATTAACCCAGTCCGATGCGTTCCTCGCGCAAGTTTACGATGAGATACGTTACGTCGCCGAGAGTGAAGGCTACACTATGGTCCTCAATCTGCGGGAAAACAACGGCATACTCTGGTACAGCCCGGCTGTGGACATTACGGACAAAATAATTCAGAGTCTGCGCAATAAAGCAGGGAGATAAACTTTCAGGCTATTTTGTGCTATTCTGAGAATAATGAATAAATCTGGTTCGGGTGATTCAAGCCCTTTGATGGAGCAATACCGGCGGATCAAGCGGGAACATCAGGGGGAGGTTCTCTTTTTTAGGCTGGGCGACTTTTATGAGATGTTTTTTGAGGACGCCATTGAAGTCTCCGCTCTGCTCAACCTTACCCTGACCAACCGCCAGGGGCAGCCCATGTGCGGGATTCCCTACCACGCTTCCAGGTCATATATCGCGCGCCTTTTAAAAGAGGGGAAAAAGATCGCCGTCTGCGAACAGTTGACAGAGCCCGGGAACGGGCTCATCGAGCGCCGGGTCGTGGAACTCATCACCCCCGGGACCACGGTTGACGAGGATTTTCTTGATAAGGGGAGTTCCAATTACCTGGCGTGCCTCACGGCCGGCGGCAAGCATTTTTCATTTGCCTATATCGATATTTCCGCCGGCGATTTCTACGCCTGTTCCTTCCCGGTCGAAAGGGCTGTCGAGAGGTTCAGGCAGGAGCTGGAGAGGATACAGCCGAATGAGATCATCGTCCAGGAATCTCTGCTTAACGAATACCCTGCCCTTGCGCAAGCGGTGGAAGAACGGGGAAGTCTCGTTAACCGCTGGGCGGATTGGCTTTTCGATTTCGACAGGAGCAAGGAAAGGCTGGAAAAGCAATTCGGAGCGGCAAGCTTCAAGGGTTTCGGCCTCAGGCCCAATTCGCCTGAAATCGTTTCTTCAGGGGTTCTTCTGGACTACCTCGACGATACGGCGAGGAGCCTCATTCCTCACGTGCGTTTCCTTAAGGTCTACGGGGAAGGGGAGTTTGTCGGCCTTGACGAATCGACCCAGCGCAACCTGGAACTGGTTCGCAACCTCCTGGACGGGAGCAGCCGCTTCTCCCTTTTGGAAGTGATGGACGAAACCAAAACCGCGATGGGGCGCCGCCTCCTCCGGGGCAGGATCCTCCATCCGCTCATGAACGAGGAGCTGATAAACCGCCGGCTTGACATGGTGGAAACCCTTTACCGCGGCCAGGAAAAACTCAGGAAGCTCCGGGAGCTGCTCACAAAAACCCCGGATTTGGAACGGCTCTGTTCCAGGCTTGCCATGGACAAAGCCCACGGCAAGGATATGGCCGCGGTAAAAAACGCCCTTCTTTTCTTCGCCCGTATCGAAGAGGAGCTTGAGGAGCAGGGTTTTTGTTATGAGTCCCCAGAGGCAGCCTCGCTGTCGAATGAAGATCGCGGGAATCTGGAGCGGCTGCGGGAACTGCTTGACAGAGGCCTCGCGGAAGACCCTTCGATTGTTTTAAGCGAGGGGAACCTTGTCCGGGACGGCTTCAACGGGGAACTGGACCGCTTAAGGGAATTGCGGGATTCGGGGAGGAAACTCCTTGAAGATTACCTTGAGGAGGAAAGGCAGGCCACCGGGATTCAGGGCCTCAAGATAAAGTACAACAGGCTTATCGGGTATTTCTTCGAGGTGAGCAACGTCAACCTTTCCAAGGCGCCGCCTCGTTTCATCAGGCGGCAGGGCATAGCCGGCGGCGAGCGCTTCACCACAGAACGCCTCGCGGGGCTTGAGTCGGAGATTAACGGCGCCTCGGACAAAATCATTGAACTTGAGAAGAAACTATTCCTCGAATTGAGGGATGGAGCAAAGAAACTGCTCTCTGAATTGACCGCTGCCGGCAAGCGCGTCGCCGAGGTGGACGCCGCCCAGTCCATGGCCAGGGCGGCCACGGTTCATGGCTGGACCAGGCCCGTGATCGACAGTGAGAACCGCACGCTCATCACCGAGGGCCGCCACCCCGTGGTCGAGGCCCATCTTTTAAGGGGGGAGTTTATCCCCAATGATCTCGCCCTTGATGCCGGGGAGCCCCCGGAACCGGCAGGTTCCAGCGGGAAACCGGGGATTTCCTTCGCGTCGCAAACGCAATCGGCTTCGCCAATTGCGTTTGCGTTGATCACAGGGCCGAACATGGCGGGCAAATCGACCTATCTGCGCCAGGCAGCGTTGATCACGCTGATGGCCCAGTCCGGCAGTTTCGTTCCCGCTTCCGAGGCGCGCATAGGACTTGTTGACCGCGTCTTTTGCCGGGTCGGCAGCCAGGACAACCTCGCGAGGGGGGAGTCCACCTTCCTCGTCGAGATGAACGAGACCGCGTACATCCTTCACAGCGCCACGGATCGTAGTTTCGTGATCATGGACGAGGTGGGAAGGGGGACAGGCACCGAGGACGGCCTTTCGATTGCCTGGGCGGTGTGCGAGGAACTCCTGTCGAACATAAAATGCAGAACCCTCTTTGCCACCCACTACCACGAACTTGCGAAAATAGAACATCCCCGTATGGCCAACCGCTCCATGGACGTTGCCGAGAGGGACGGGGAAATCGTCTTTCTCCGCAAGCTCCGCGAAGGGGCAACGTCCCAGTCCTACGGCCTCCACGTGGCTGCTCTGGCGGGCGTCCCGGAGCGGGTCTTGCGGCGCGCCGAGGAGATCATGGCGGCCTTATCCGGCTCCGAGCGTAAAACGCCACCTCTTCCTTCTCGCGATGTGCCCGTGTCCGCGGCCAGGAATCCCATGTCAAGCGGGCCTTATGCCGGGATTTTCAAAACCCTTTCGGAACTGGACATTAACGACATCACGCCTCTCGATGCCCTGAATTTGATCAACAACTGGAAGAAAGAGTTCCAAAACCATGACAGGCGCAAGTCCCGCACAATCCCCGGCAAGCCTCCCGGGAATGAGGAACCTTCGCTGTTTGATTAAAAAGAACTTACTGCTTCTTTCCGATGATTTCCACCAGTTCGTCGTTTGTGATGCCCGCTGCGTTTCCTTCGTCGGTGTCCACATGAAATTCCCTGGTATGAGCTTCCCCCGAACGGATAATGACATCCTCAAAAATAAGGGGACGGGTACCGAAGGTCTTTACCGTTACCCAATCGCTGTCCTTGAGGCCGGCTTCGACGGCCTGCGAAGGGGAGAGATGTATGTGGCGCAGGGCGATGATCGCCCCCTTCGGCAGGGTGATTTCACCCGCCGGGCCGATAAGCTTGACGCCGGGGGTGCCATCCAAATCCCCCGATTCGCGGACAGGCAGCGTAAGCCCAATGGTCCGGGCATCGGTCTGGGCCAGTTCCACCTGGGATTCCTTGCGGATAGGCCCCAAGACACGGATGTTCTTTAGAGTTCCCTTGGGCCCTACTACATCAACCAATTCTTCCGACGCGAATTGTCCGGGCTGTTTCAGNGTTTTCTTCAATGTGAGCTTGTGNCCNGCGCCAAAAAGCGCGGCAAGATCCGCCTCACTCAGGTGGACATGCTTATTGGAAACACCAATTTCGACTTTATATCCCATTTTTTTGCTCCTTTGTGAAAGATAGTTTATTATGAACCCTAAACTGTTTTTTTACAAGGGAAAAGTAAGGGGAGTAAGGGAATAAGGGAATAGGGGAATAGGGAAGAAGATTAACCACGAACGGCACGAACAACTCGAACCCAAGAATTTTACCACGGAGTTTCGCGGAGGAACACGGAGGACACGGAGGTTGAAAAAAATAAAGGTAAGAGATACTATTGCGCTCAAGGGAACGTATGAATATTGAGTTTAGGGCATCGGCTTTTACGCATAACATAGCCGAAACCGACATACGCCATGCCTTTATGAACCCACGCTATGACGGTCCCATTGAAAACGGCGACAAGGACGGCAACAGGTTCATCCGCCTGGGGTTTGACTCCAGCAGCAGATTGCTTGAAATCCTGTATAATGAATACGATGATCATGTCTGCGTCTTCCATGCCATGAAGTGCAGAAGTGTCTTTTTTAGTTTATTGGAAGGTTAGGAGAAAACGATGGAAACAATGACCGAAGAAGAAGCCTTTGCCCTTGACGAATATTATACCGCGAACCCGCCAAAGGTTGATCCCGCGAAGGCGCGAATCCGCGTCCCAATGCTGCGCCTCGATAACGCCACCGCCGAATACATCGCCAAGGAAGCCCTCGCCGCGAACAAAACCCCCGCTGAAATCATCAGCGAAATGGTGCGGGAGCGTATCGCCGCTTCATTGTAAACCACGAACGGAACGAACCAACACAAGAAGATGACCACGAACCCCACGAACAAACCCTTGCCACCTCACCAATATTATACCGGCTTGTCCCCATGCATTGCCAGCCTAATGATGTCTTTGGTATCGTGCCCAATATGCCTGCCCAGAACAGCATTGACGGCATTGTTTAGTGCAATTCCAAAGGAATCCTCTACATCTTCAAGGTCACCTGCTCTTACCGTAATGACTCTCGTGGTGGAATTATATTGGGAATTTCCATTTTCGGATGTTACTTTTATTTCCTCTATATTATCTATCAGCTTGCCGAGATAAGTATCATCATCGTCTTTCCATTCCAAAATCTTTTCATTGATAATGGCAACAACCGCATCAAATTCTGCAACACCCAGCAATTCCCTGTTGGTAATAGGCCTATCGCAATATTGGCTTACAGTCCCCGGAACGTTTGTGCAAGTGCAGCCCTCGCCCATCGGCAACTCCTGATGATCGCCGGGAAGATATTCCTTCCCGTTATGAAGGCACGGCTCCGGGGGCGGTACAACAATTGGCATGTTTTTTTCGCAGGTGCAATCCGGTGCCTCCACGCCGCCCGAGCAACATTCCTCATCCCCATAATGTATCTTGAATATACAGTCGCACGCCAGAGGCGGAACCGCCGCATTGATTGTCAGCGTTCCAGCCGATAGTCCGCTTGCCGCGTTCCAGCCCGCTGCCGCCGCCACGTTAAAGGTTACGGTGTAGCTTCCTATTGCCGTCGGTAAAATTGTAGTCTTGCCATAACCGGTTCCCTCGTAATAAATAGTTATCGCGCCGGTCGATTTTTCGCTCTTGGGCATTATTGAAACCGCCGTGACGCTTCCAAACGATTGTCCCAACTTGCTGATAATGTAATCACTTGCGACAGGGGTTTCATTGTCGTTTGCTGTAACGACAAGGTTTCCGGCGGACAAACCTGTTGCCGCTTTCCAGTCCGGAGAAGCTGCCGCCACGTCAAAGGTTACGGGATATGTTCCGGCTGACTGCGGTATTGTAGTGTTGTTGTTATATTTGATGGTCACCGCGCCGGGCGAGGTGATGGTATTGTCGTTGCTTGCCCTCGTTATGGTAACCACCGTGACGCTGCCCGCCGTCTGGTTCAAATTGTCGAATGTATAATCTCCCGCAACAGGGGTTTTCGCGGTGTCTCCCACGGCATTGATGGTGAGGTTTCCGGCTGATAGGCCTGCCGCCATCTTCCAGCCCTGAACCGCTTCCACGTCAAAGGTCACGGCATAAGTTCCGGCAGCCGATGGTACGGTTGTACTCCTGGGATAAACTGTACTCGCGTAAAAAATAGTGATCGCACCGGTCGATGCGGTGCTTTTCGGCGTTATGGTAACCGCTGTAACGCTTCCCACCGTTTGGCCCAAATTTCCTATAGTGAAATCACTTGCAACAGGGGTTTTATCATTCTCGCCTGCCGGATAAATTATAAGGCTTCCAGCAGCCAGGCCTGTCGCCGCGTCCCAGCCGGGCGCCGCCGCCACGTCAAAGGTTACAGTATACGTTCCGGCTTCATGCGGCACATTTGTAGTCTTGGCATAAGTGGTTCCCTGGTAATAAATAGTGATCGCGCCGGTCGATTTTCCGCTCTTGGGCGTTATTTGAACCGCTTGGACACTTCCGACAGTTTGGCCCAACCTGTTGATAATGTAATCACTCCTGACAGGGGTTTCATTGTCGCTCGCTGCCTCTGTAACGACAAGGTTTCCGGCGGACAGGCCGCTTGCGGCGTTCCAACCCGAAGCCTCCGCCACGTCAAAGGTTACGGGGTATGTTCCGGCTGCCTGCGGTATCGTTGCGCTGTTGTTATATTTTATGTTACTAACCGCGCCGGGCGATTTGTCGCTTTTCGCAGTTATGGTAACCGCCGTGACACTTCCCGCCGTTTGGTTCATTTTTGCATAAGTATAGTCACCGGCGACCGGTGTCTTGGCGGGTTCAGCAGGCTCTACCAGATCGCAGGATGCTAAAAAAGCGGCAATCCCAAACACGAGCAATATAGATAAAGAAACGCATGCTTTTTTCTTCATGGTAGACTCCTTTAAGAAGGTGGCAGTCACCTTTTTCCATAATTTCAGCCAAAAAGGGTAAAACAAAAAACTTCCTTAAAGGAATTATTATCAATAATAATATCATTACGGAAGTTTGTCAAGTAATAACCATAATTTATGTTTATATCAAACTAATATGACGAGTTTACGCGTTTTACTATCTCATAACATCAAGGAACAACGCCGAATACTGGGCATAACACAGGCAAAATTAGCCGAAAAAGTGGGGACAAGCACCCATTATATTGGGCAAATCGAGCTTGGAAACAAATTTCCTACGCCAGAAATGCTTGAACGCATAGCAGCAGCCCTCGATATTGATAGCCCTCAACTATTTTCAATGAATTCTTTCCCAACCGAAACTATAAAACAGTTTCAAGAAGGACTTCTGGCAGACATGGAAATAGCAATAGTCAGTGCTATCAATACAAGACTTGCTGATTTACAGAAAAAGCGTTGACGCCTTATCGTTTGTATAGTATGCTGCCCTATTTGTAGGCGTAGCTAACGCTCCCTGTGCCCCCGTGCGAGGTCTTTCCTCTTCCTCCGTGAAACTCCGTGCCCTCCTATGTTTTATGTCAAGAGGTTTCGCGATTTTTTCTCAAAAATCTTTCGCCCCCAGGCAAATCCCAGCCCTGTTATGCACTTAACGCTAACTG
>JGI24698J34947_10000243_pt1 | contig 22739 bp, 20 predicted proteins | sample TergutMp193P3_FD_34947 | JGI IMG/M metagenome (IMG submission 34947) | reverse complement strand
CGTATCCACTCAAGTTCGCGCTGTAAGGTTTTGCGCCTGTCGCTTTCGCCTTTTTCTTCCTGCGCCATGCGTTTTTCTTTCTGTTCAAGCCAGCCGGAATAGTTGCCTTTCCACGGAATTCCCTCTCCGCGGTCGAGTTCCAAAATCCAGCCCGCGACGTTATCCAGAAAGTAGCGGTCGTGGGTAACGGCGATTACAGTGCCCGCGTAATCGCGCAGGTGGCGTTCAAGCCATGCGACGGTTTCCGCGTCCAGATGGTTGGTCGGCTCGTCGAGTAACAGGATGTCGGGCTTCTGCAAGAGCAGACGGCAAAGAGCGACCCGCCGCCTTTCACCGCCCGATAAATGATCGACTCTTTCTTCTCCGGGAGGACAGCGCAGGGCTTCCATCGCAAGCTCAAGGCGGCTGTCCAAATTCCAGCCGTCTGCCGCCTCAATTTTTTCCTGCAATTCCGCCTGCTTCGCGCCCAGTTTGTCGTAGTCCGCGTCCGGCTCTCCAAAGGCTTCGCTTACCTTGTCAAATTCCGCGAGGAGAGTCACGAGTTCTTTTGCCCCTTCGGATACGATTTCCTTCACGGTCTTTCCCGGCTGTAAATACGGCTCCTGTTCAAGAAACCCGATTGTGTAACCGGGGCTGACGGAAGTATCGCCTGCGAACTCCGTGTCCACCCCTGAGAGAATTTTCAGTAAACTCGACTTTCCCGAACCGTTAAGACCGATTACGCCGATTTTCGCGCCGTAAAAATAAGAGAGGCTTATATCCTTTAGTACCTGTTTGGTTCCGTGTTTTTTGGAAACCTTGTACATGGAGTAAATTACTTTTTTATCGTCTACTGTTGACATAGGGGGAGTGTAACATAGAGGGGAAAATGTTTATAGTACTGAAATTATCTCCTTCCCCCCAGAATCACTTCCAATCTTTTCAACAACTCATCCTGTGTAGTTGGTTTCTTTATGTAGTCGGCGGCTCCCATTTCTTCGGCGCGACTCCTGTCGGCGGGATCGTCCGAAACCGTAAATATCGCTATCGGTACTTTGTGCAAGTTACTGATCCCGCGTATCCTCTGATAAGTTTGCCATCCGTCTGTTCCTGGCATCACTAGATCCAATAGGATAACACTCGGGGCAAGACCCTGGTAAAGGAGCTTTAAGGCTTCTTCGCATGACTTGACAGTAGTAACACTATAGTACTGCTCCAAAAAGGCCCTGGTTAAGTCCAGATGGATTTCGTCATCGTCCACCGCCAGAACTATTCGCTTTTCATCCCCTGTTGTAGTCCTGAATTTTAACGTTTCGCTTTTTAGATCATCAAAATTCTTGTTGTTTTCCGTACTCATTTCAGTTACATGTGTTACCGCGATCTTTATCTCCTGCATCGCGCCGTTTACTATATCGCTCATACCGTTCATTGCTTCACTGCTGATCTTGATAAATTCATCCGTTTCTTTGACCAAATCGCCGCCGGATTTTGACATATCGTCAGACCCTTTTTGGACAGATACGGTTATTTCTTTGAGCCGTGCTATGGCATGCAGTATCTGCTGTCCTCCTACTTCCTGTTCTTCCATCGCGTTTCGGATATTTGATTCATGCTCGGAAACTATTTTTACCCCGGAATCTATGGCTCCAAAACGGTCAAGCACTTCATTGGAGGATTTGGTAATGTTGTCTATACTTGCCTTTATCTTTTTTAACATACCGGCGGTTGTTTTGGACTGCTGTCCCGACGACTCGGCGAGTTTTCTGATTTCATCGGCGACAACCGCAAACCCTTTTCCCACCTCTCCGGCGTGCGCCGCCTCAATCGCGGCGTTCATGCTCAACAGGTTAGTCTGGCTTGCGATTTTGTTCATTACCAGGTTGATTTCCAGAAGCCCCTCTGAATCTTTTGCTATTTCCTGTATTTCCTGCGCTACCGCCTGAACTGCCGTTCTTCCGCGTTCCGAGGCTTCCGTCAGGTTTTCGACATTTTTGCTGTTTTCTATCAGCGTCTGGCTGACCGAATGTATGTTAGCTGTCATTTCCTCGATAGCTGAGGAAGAGGTGTTTACGCTGTCAGTCTGCTCGTCTATCAATTTATCCTGCATTTCAATGCTGGTTTTAATTTTATCCAGCGCTTTGTTCACTTCGATTGATTCTTTTTGCTGCTTTGCCTCCAGTGTCTTTATTCCCTCAAAGTTAGCCGCTATATTGTCTACCGCTTTTGATGTCTTTTCCATATTGACGGAAAGTTCGTGTCCGGTATTGGTCAGCGCGTGAACTTTGTATTTTATTATGCCTATCAGATTTTTGATATTGCCGATTGTCTCGTTGAAATACTTGGCTAAATCGCCGATTTCATCCTTGCTGGCAACCGTAATCCGTTTGGTCAGGTCTCCCTCACCTTCGGAAATGTCCTTGAGAGTGTTCGTTACCAATACGATGGGCCTGCTTAATGACCGGGATACAAAAAAGACAATAATGGTGATAACCGCCAGTATTACTACGCCAAGTATAACTAAAATCATGGTCATTTGGTAAACCGGAGCCATGACGGTCGCGTGGGGTACGAGTATTGCTGTCGCCCACGAGGTAGCAGAGCCTCCGATGGTAATCGGACGTACCGCAAGGTTGACACCGGAATTGAGCGCGGGCGAGTAAAACACCGAGCTCAAGGGTTTGCCGGATGTTACCGAGTCAACTAAAGTGGGCAGATAATCCCCAACAAAATCCCCCTCGGTGGTCCGCATGTCTTTTCCCAGCCGGGACGGGTCAGGATGAGCTACAATAATTCCATTACTGCTGAATATTCCCACGAGCCCATCACCATACGGCTTGATATCCGCAGTCAGGTTTTGAATACCCGTCAGTCCCAGGTCTATTCCTGCCACCCCTATTACCAGTCCGTTACGCACAACCGGCACCGTAAGGCTGGTAATTAGCACATTCCTCCCTCCTATCGGATAAAGATAAGGCTCTATAAGAGCCTCCTTGCCCGTTTTTAGGGAAATTTGATAGTAATCGTCCGTATCATAATCTATCAGCGGTTCAAGGTTTACTCTGCCGCTTACCATGGAAAAGTAACTTATAAACCTTCCGGTGGCATCGCTTCCTGGCGTATTAACATAGAGGGCGTCCATGCCGTCAAGGGCATTGGGTTCAAAAGCCGCCCAAACCCCCACAAAACTGGGATTTTCCTGAGTCAGGTTTTCAAGCATAGTATTAAGGAGATTTCTCCGATCCGCCGCGTTAAATTCATCGAAATGATCTAAAAGCTGAGCGATAGTCCGAATCTGGTCCATGGGAACTTCCAGAAATGCCTTGATTTCGTTTGCGGTATTCATGCCGATGTTATCGATATTTTCGTCCGCTATAACGGTGATCTGGTTTGACGCAAACATCAGCGAACTGACTGTTAAACCGCCGATGCCAATCAGATTTACCGCAGTGATGATAACCATCATTTTCATCCCAATTTTCATATACAATTTCTCCTTTATTTTACAGATTCGCAGCCGCCCATAGGAGCGGGATGTTAAATCTACTCGTGAATGAAATACGCCTCAAAAAGCAGCTTCTTTGATGATTCTTTTGGCTTTCTTGCTAATTATAGTTACTTTTTAATATTTTTTCAAGGATTTTTTGCTCAAGAGAGGACGGGCACGGATTTGCCGTGTTTTCCGCGCCTATGTGTCTTTGCGTAAGTTTTTTGGATAAATGCTATACTATTCACATGTCCCTGAACTGGAAAGAAATCAACCTTATCCTCGAAGAACTGGACATTGAAGGCGCTCAGATACAAAGCGCCGTGCAGAGCGCTTTCGATGTGATAATTTTGCGTGTGCATAAGAAGGGCGAAACAAGGCAGATTCTTGTTTCCCTAAGCCCCGGCGCGTGCCGGATACATGAAACATTTTCCGCGTTTCCAAAGAGCGAAAAGCCCCTTCGCTTCGCGCAGTTTCTAAACTCAAAAATTGTAAACGGCTGGATTACGGAAGCGGCGCAGCTTGGGGATGATCGCGTTGTGCGGCTTGTTGTAAAAAGAGCGCAGTCGGTTTTCAGGCTGTACATCAGGCTGTGGTCTAACGCGGCAAACTTTATCGTTACGGATGAAGACGGCGTTGTGTTAGACGCAATGCGCCGCCTGCCCAGGCGCGGTGAAATTACGGGCGGACGTTATTTGCCGGAGAATGGCGAAGGAAAAGAGAAACCTGTCCGTGAGTATGAGGTACGCGAACTTCCCGGCGAAGGTTCTTTCAACAAAAAGATCGACGCGTTTTACGCCGCGCAGGGCGGTCCTCTTTCACTGGAAACACTGAGGGAACAGGCAAGGAGAACCTGCGAGGGAAGCATGGGGAGGATCGGCGCCGCTCTTGAAAAACTGCGTGAAAAGGAAGCGTCGTTTGCCGATGCCGGGCGGCTTAAAAGTTACGGCGATTTGATTCTTTCAAATATCGCGGAAATAAAGCACGGCGATAAATGGCTGGAAGTGGAAGATGGCACAGAGGTAATACGGATTGAACTTGACCCGAGGAGCAGCCCTTCGGCACAGGCGGGGAAGTACTACGAACAGTACCGGAAAGCGAAAACAGGGCTTGCGGATATTCAAAGGGAAATCGCCGATGGAGAACGTGAACTTAAAGAGGTGAGCGAAAAACTGATCCGGCTCCTTAACGAAACAAATCCCCTTGTTTTGGCGAAACTCCTGAAGGGCGCCCCTTCTCCCGGCTTTACAGGCCGCAAAGCCAATACAGGAAAAAAAGAAAAAACACGTCCCGGTCTTTCGTTCAGGCGCGGCGACTGGCTGCTCATTGTCGGCAGGGACGCGGGCGAAAACGACGAGCTTTTACGCCGCCATGTAAAGGGGAACGATCTGTGGCTCCACGCAAGGGATTACCACGGCTCCTATGTGTTTATAAAACAACGTTCGGGAAAGACTGTACCCCTGGACATCCTCCTTGACGCCGGTAATCTTGCTGTTTTTTACTCAAAGGGCAGGAATAACGGCGAAGGCGATCTCTTCTATACGCCTGTTAAACACTTAAGGCGGGCGAAGGACGGACCGAAAGGTAAAGTCCCGAAGGGACTAGTTATCCCCACACAGGAAAAAAACCTTCATATAAAGCTGGATGACGCGCGGCTGCGAGTTCTGGAAGGATGCAGGGTGTTTTAGGCACGGCATAACAAAATTTTCCACCTGTCGTTTTTTATAAATTATCAGTTTTTTCCTTGCATACTGAACCTGTAAACACTAGAGTTAATGTATGGAAGCTGTGCTTGCCCAGAAGAGACGGATTCGCAGTCCGGTTGGAGCCGGGATGTTTTATCCTGAGGACAGAAAGGAAATGCTGAATTTTATCAAGGCATTCGGCCTTGAGACCGGGAAGGGCGGGCAGGCGAGGGCTATAATTGCCCCGCATGGAGCATGGGACTTTTCGGGAGCGCTGGCGGCAAACGCTTTTTCCTCAGCAATGGGCAGGAGCGGCAGTATAAACCGGGTGGTCATTCTTGGCCCTATCCATGACAAGCGGGAAGAGGGTATTTTCCTTTCAAATTCTTATTCTTTTCATACTCCGCTTGGGAATATTCAGGTAGACAGGGAAATATCCGAAGAACTCAAATTTAACGGCGATTATTTTCAAATTGACGATATTCCCCACCTTGGTGAACATTCAATAGAGATTCTCCTTCCGTTTGTAAAATACTGTTTCCCCCAGGCGTCGATAGTTCCAATCCTTATGGGGCAGCCGAAAGCGGAACACATCGAAGATCTGGCTCAGGCTCTAAAAACGGTGATTACGCCCGTACTTGACGAAACCCTGCTTGTTGTTTCCTGTAATCTTTCAAGCGGCAATGACATGACAACGGCGCGGCTTTTGGCGGAAGAGTGCCTTCGTCTCTTTTCCGAAAAAGACGCGCCGGCGCTTGCTTCCGCAATTCTGGACGGCAATGTCAATGCATGCGGCGGAGCCCTTGTTGTAAGTTTGATAAAAAGCGGCTTGCTGAACGAAAGAAGCTGCTGCGCCGCGAATAACCTTGTCAGCGCGGTCGGTATGGAAAATAAAACGGTTTTTTACAGCGCTGTTTCATTTGAGTAAGGTTTCCCTTAAAAAATAAATGTTCAGACGCAAATTCACCGTCGATAATATAGATATGCGGAAATTTCTGTTTTATGTATTACTTCTTTCCCTGTTGATTGCGTGTAAATCGAATCCGCCGGCCCTGTCTGAAATTTCTGAAGTTGTGCAAATAATTGAAATAGAAGAAGCTGTAATTGAGGTTGTTGAGGAAGAACCTGTAATTCAGGTTTTGGAGCCGGAATTTAACGTTGTCTCTATCGCGATAATACAGGCGGATCTTATAAATACTAAATTCGAGGCTGTTATCAGAATAGACAATCCCAATGAGTTCGCGGTGAGTCTTTCATCCCTGTATTATGAATTGTACGGCAACGGCAGGTTATGGGCGGAGGGCAGGGAGAATAATATTCTGCAGATTCCCGCTCGAAGTTCCTGTGAGACCGAATTCTACTTTACCATGAATTTTATAGATATGAACCGCAATCTGCTGGATGACATTATCGCCATGCGGCGGGTTCAATATAACTTTAAGGGTGATGCTGAAGTGCAGCCTGTTATCAGCCATCTTCCGCCATTTAACATGAGTTTTAACTGTTCCGGTCTTTCCGAAGTGAAACGAAAAACTAATTGATTAACACCCGCCAGGAAAAAGCCGGATTTTGATATATGGCAAAACACTGACAAGATAGCGAAAATAATATAGAATTGATATTTATTATAGGGGAATTATGAAATTTTATTCTTTGTTCATATTTTTTGCAGTGTTGGTTCTTTTTAATTGTCAAACAATAAATAATGGGCAATTACAGGGAGACGAACAACTTGATATAAAAACGCTATTTTCACTTAATTACAGCAGACCTCAAAATCCTGATCAGAGACAGTTATCAATAATCAGATATATCTTAAAAAATACATATGAAAATAATATCCACAAAATGAGAGGAGAAACAGAAAATGTAGTTTATGTAAATGAGGATGGGAGAGAAGCGGTTTTTGATAAAAACGGCAACCTTGTAACTAATAGTTATAATAGAGGTTCTTTTAATTATTACTCAAATGAAAAAGAACCAATAAAAAAGTTTCTCGCTGACATAGCGCCATGGCTTAAATGGGGAAATGCGCAAGATGATCCAACTTCATTTTATGAGAGACTGTATTATTATACGTTGGATCTTGACTATGGTATACAGAAATATATTTTTGAGGGATCAAGAGATAATTTGGAAATAGTTTCATTCAGTGATCTTACAGCTGATGAAAAAGAAGTGTATTATATTTTTCTCAAATTAATATTTAATGAAGATTATAGTATAAAATTAAACAATAATAATATGGAACGCTTGAGAGCCGATGGCAAATACTATTATGAATATTTTTTTCAGATACAGGAATTATTGAATGTAAGGCAATAAAAATTATTGGATGTTCAAACGTCGCTTAACAACCGGACGATATACGACATTGATACCAACCTTTTAAATTGATTGATCAAGGCAGGACAGATATACCGATCATGGAGGCGGCGCTATTCCGTAAAGGGCAGAACCATGTCTATGGTTGAGCGTCCTGTCAGCGCCATGATGAGCCTGTCCAGCCCCATCGCTACGCCTGAACAGCGCGGAAAGTCCTGTTCAAACAGCTTCCAGTAATCGTGATCTACATTGTGCTTTACAAGGGCGGTTTTTTCCTTTTCAGCCTCTTCGTTGATAAAAAACTCCCGCACCTTTCGCGGGTCTGTCTCTTCGGAGAAACAGTTGGCAAGCTCTATACCGTTGTAGTACAATTCCCAGCGTTCAACCGTTCTGTTGTTACGCGCTTTTTTTGCCAGACACGGGACAAAGGCGGGGTAATCAAGGAGAGCGACTGGTTTTTCCGTTTTTAAACACGGCTCCACCGCGTGAATGAAGATTAAATCGTAAAGCCCGCCGATTGTAAGACCGGGCGGCGGATCAAGACCGAGTTTTCTCGCTTCTTCTTCCATCGCGCCTTCTTTCCGCGCGGCGGCAAAAAGATCGAAGCCGGCCCAGCGGTCAAACGCCTGCGCGACCGTTATGTGCTCAAATGGCGGGGTTAGGGAGGGGGCTTTCGCTTCTTTCGCCAAAAACGCGAAAAGTTCTTCCGTTAGGGCAAGGGAATCCATATAATCCGCATCCATTGTGTAGTACTCAAGCATTGTAAATTCGCTATTGTGCAGATGACCGGAAGATTCCCCGTTACGGAAACATTTGCATATTTGGTACACGTTTACACGATGATGCGCTATAATTTTTTTCATCCAGATTTCAGGCGACGGAATTAGCCACAAGGGGCGGCTTTCTTTTTTACTTCCGCGCGGAAAAAGCCGTTTGGTCTCAAACACTTCAAGGCACGACTCAGGGATTAAGTCAGGCGCGAGCAGGGGAGTGTCCAGTTCAAGATAATTTTTCCCATCAAAAAAAGAGCGAACCTGCCTGATAATAGCCGCCCGTCTTTGAAGCGTTTCCAAATCCAAGATGTATCTCCTTATGTTATTCGCAATACCGCGTCCTTCCATTTTCTGCCGCGGTCGAACTCGTTGAGGAACATGCCGAAGCTGGCGCAGCCTGGGGAAAGGGCGATGATTCCGCCTTTTTCGGCTTTTTCAAGGGCAAGGCGTATCGCCTTTTCCAAATCGTCAAAGGGTCCTGAGTATTCAATGTTATTTTCAGCTAACAGAGGAATGAGTTTTTCACTGCCGGAGCCGGCAAGGAGAATTACCCAGGCGGCTTTTTTGGCGGCTTTGGCGAGCGGGGAAAAGTCGAGGTTTTTGTCGGTGCCCCCTGTTACAAGGACGAGAGGTCCCTGTGGGCTGAGCGCCTCAATACAGGCGGCTGCGGCTTCGGGGATTGTGGCGGCGCTGTCGTTGTAAAAACGCACGCCCCCAGCTTCATGGAACAGCTCAAGCCGGTGTTCAATGCCGGGAAAATCCGCGAGGGCTTTGTGGATTTCCTGCGCGTCAACGCCTGTTCCGTAAACGGCAAGCGCCGCTGAAAGCAGGTTTAATTTTTGATGATCTCCTGGTACGCGAAGACGGGACGGTACAAGGCAGGCGGTTTCTTCCGTGACGTTTTCCCAGTCATAAAGACGCGCCATACCGCAGCCGGCGGCATCGATCCAGCCGCCGCTTTGTCTTTCACCTAACGGTGAGCTGGAATAAACGAGGGGGCGGGCTTTTGTTTCGCCTCGGAAACTTTTACCCCAGACGTCGTCTCCCGCTACAGTAATGCCGTCTTTGTCCTGCCCCCGGTAAATATTTCTTTTATCGTCAACATATTCGTCCATTGACGCGTAACGGTCCAGATGATCCGGCATGATTGCGGTAATAACCGCCGCGCACGGTTTTAAAAGCGGGCTTCCGTCGCGGGCTTTTCGTCCCTTCAAATCCCCGAGCTGCCAGCTTGAAAGTTCCAGAACTACATTGCTGTTTTCGTTTAATTCATCAAGAAAAGTTAAGGGGGAGACTGTGATATTGCCTCCCAGAAAAGAGCCGCTTCCCGCTTTATCCAGAATCCAGTGGAGGGCGGTCGCAGTGCAGGATTTTCCCTTGGAGCCCGTAACTGCGAAAAGTCTTGCTGGGGATTCTGAGAGGAACAGGGAAATGTCGGTTTCTATCCGCCTGGCCGCTTTTAAAAAGATCGAGTCCGGTTTTACGCCGGGGTTTTTTATCACAATATCGGCTTTCTGAAAATCCTCAATTTCGTGCCTTCCCAGACAGTAACGTACAGGCTCCCGCCCCAGTTCACGGCAGGAAGAGTCAAGCTGTTCTATCGAGGGCGCCAGGGTTTTTTCGTCCCTGAGGTCCGTCACCGTAACTGACGCGCCCCGCTTGATCAGAAAACGCGCCGATTCAAGCCCTCCGCCGTGCAGTCCAAGACCCATTATCAGTACTTTAATCCCTGTATAATCCATGATATGTTAATACCATGCCGATAATTTCATGTAAACAGGTATTTTAATAATGTCTCAAAATGAAATTTTAAATTCCGTATCAGTTCTGGATGTTAATGGTCAGCCTGAAAATTTTGGATGGTCAAGACAGCCCGGTTTTTTTTACGATCCAGTCCTGGTCGCGGCTCCCAGACACATGATAACCGAGTCCGATCGTTACGTTGTCCATTCGCCCACTCACCTTGTTGTCTTTGAAATCAGGGATGACGGCTGGCTTGGCCATGTGGGGATCTCGGTAATCTCGCTGAGGGACAGAAAGCGTTCAACTCAAGTTTTCCAAAAAGTGATTTCAATGGGCTCTTATGAATTGCCGACTAACAGCGTAACAGGCTCTGTCCACTGGCGCAGAAAAAAAACTCACCTGGATTTTATCTGCATGGAAGGCGGGGCGAGGATCATCAAAACCAACATCCCAAGGTTCGGGCATCACCGCAGTATGCGCGGCGCTCTTGTCTTAAGCGAACCTGATTTTCCTCATTCCCTTGTTACCAACCAGCCGTGGCGGAATGAAAAAAGCGCGTTCAGGTACGCCCGCTGCTCCCCCTGGTACAGTGTCGAGGGCGTGATTCAATTCGGCAGTTCGGAGATTATTTTTACAAAGGGGAACGCCTGGGGCATTTTTGACTGGAACCGTGGAGTCCGCCCAAAGGCCGACATCCGTTACTGGGCAGCCGCCAGCGGGATAATTGACGATATTCACCTGAGTTTCTGCGCCGGTTATAGCTGGGCTGACTTTTCCCTGGGGACGGAAAACGGCTTTTTTGTAAACGGGAAGCTTCATAAACTCGATCAGGTTACGTTTCATATCCCGATGTCGAACTGGCTTTCTCCCTGGCGCTTTACGAGCAACGACAACCGCCTGGAAATGACTTTTTACCCCCATCAGGAGCGTATAGAAAGGAGCAGGCTGCTCTTCCACGATTCGACCCGCCGCCAGGTTTTCGGCTTTTTTTCCGGCAAAGTGCAGCTTGACGACGGCTCAATTGTGGAATTTCAAAATCTGACCGGTTTTGCCGAACGGTGTAAAATGCGTTTTTGAAACAGGAGAGGGGGAATTTGGCAGCGGAAATTAATAATTCAGTTGTTTTTATATTGATCCTAATGGTATAATATTCTGGAGGGGCGGTATTTATGCGGAATTTATTTTACTCATGGCGTTTTTGTACACTCGGACGAGAGCAGTACTATGAATGTATGAATAAAGTGTTCAGCAATAACCTGGACAGCCTGCGTCATGTAAATGCGTTAATTGCCGTTTTTGTTGCCGGTTTTTCGTTGTTTCCGATATTTTATGAAAGAGATATCGGGAAAGCGGCTGTTTATTTCACGGTAGCCTTTGTCGCGCTGCTTCTTTTCTGGGTTTCAAACTACATGATGCAGAAAGCGGATATAAAGAACCGTTACATTTATATACTGTCTGTGTTGTTTTACGCAAACATCCTGCTGTTTGGCATATATTTAAGCGTATGGTCAAATCCTGACGATTTAGCCTCCATTTTTTATTGTTTTTTAATATGCACCCTCCTGTTATTTGTAAATTCGCCTGTGTATAGCCTTTGCATTACATTGTGTACATTGGCTATTTTTATTGTATCAACCATCATTGTAAAAAATATCGAGGTCTGGGCTTTTGATGTTATCAACTCCCTGATTTCCGGCATCATGAGCCTTTATTTTAGCTGGCAAATCGCCAAACTGCGGCTTGGAAATGAATTGAGCACAAGCAAGCTGGAGGACGAGCGTAACAGGTACTATAACCAAAGCACAATAGACGAATTGACCCAGTTGAGAAACCGCCGGGATTTTATGCAGACATTTCAAAGGTATCTGGTGAACTACAGAAGTACCGATGACTGGCTGTGCATAGCCATTGCTGATATAGATTTTTTCAAGAACTACAATGATCATTACGGGCACCCAAGGGGAGACGACTGTCTGCGTTTAATCGGCGGAGTGCTTAACAGTTTGAAAGAAAGCCTGGGCGTATACTCGGCAAGGGTTGGCGGCGAAGAATTTGCCCTTCTCTGGTTTGAGAAAGATACGTCCCACATAAAAAATGTCGTTTCTTATTTAACCGAATTGATCTACGAACTGAAAATATCCCATGAAAAATCGAAAGCCTCGCCGTATGTGACTCTGAGCATCGGAATATATGTGGAACGGTGCGGTTCCCATAATGATGTTCAAACACTTTACGATTTAACCGATAAAGCGCTCTACACTGCAAAGGGCAGCGGCCGTAACTGCGCTATTGTGAAAGGCAGCGAAATCAAACAGTATAAAATAGATCCGTCAAACCCTGGAAATGTGTAATAAAAAAATAAAGTATAAAAATAACTCTTATGAGGTTTTACATGAGATTAAGTGTCCGTATACCGCTCCTTTTTGGACTGGTTATACTTGTTACTTCCGTTAGTATTGCTTTTGTTGCGCTGCGGATAAGTTCTTCTACTCTGGAAAATTCCATTCTTGCAGCAATAAACGGCGAAAATAATGCAAACGCCGCGCTTCTTAGCGCGAAACTGGACGGTCAGCTTGATGTGCTGGTGGAAATAGCGGCCTATCCCATAATCAGAACCATGAACTGGGAGGAAATACAGCCGTACCTGGCGCCCTATGCGGCGCGTATCGGCGCGCTTGATTTGGCTGTGGCTGTTCCACAAGGCATTTCCAATTATGTGTTGGACAACACCACTGTTGATATAATGGATCGTGATTATTTCAAGCGCGCGATGGCGGGAGAAAAAAATGTTGAAGTAGTTTTCAGCCGGCTTAGCAGCCAGATTGTGGTTTTGTTTGCGGCTCCCATCATTGCGAACGACGAGCCAAACGCGCCGGTTGTGGGCGTATTGATAGCCAGAAAAGACGGCGGTAAAACGCTTTCCGACCTTGTAGTTGATTTAAAAGCCAACATTAAGAGCGAAATGAATTTCCTGATTGATAAAGACGGGACATACATCGCCCACCCTGACAACTCGCTCGTAACAAGCCAGTACAATCCTTTAAGAGAAGCTGAAAAAGATCCGTCCCTGCAGCCGTTAGCTGATTTAATAACGACAGCGTTAGGGGAAAAAAGGGGAGATTCACATTACATCCATGAAGGAAAGATGATGATCGGCCACTATTCGGAAGTTCCCGGTTATCAGTGGATATTTTTCAGCGAAGTAGAAAGAAGCGTAGTTGACAGCCAGCTTACGCAGTTGGCTGCCGCCGTTATTTCAGTTGGAGTGTTCTTTCTGATTGCCGGCCTTGTTATAGCGTTTTTTATCGGGAGATCAATTACAAAGCCGATAATCAATGTAGCTGATACTTTAAAAGATATAGCTCAGGGAGAAGGCGATCTGACCCGTAGCATCAAATTGAATTCGAAAGACGAAATAGGCAGAATGGCAAAGTACTTTAATCAAACGCTGGAGAAAATAAAAAACCTTGTCGTAAACGTCAGGAAAGAGGCGTATACGTTATCTGAAATCGGCACTGATCTTGCGGTAAACATGGACGAAACCGCCGCGGCTGTGAACGAGATTACCACAAATGTTCTTAATATCAAGGAACGCATAATCAATCAGAGCGCCAGTGTCAGCGAGACCCACGCTACAATGGAACAGGTTGTGGAAAATATCAACAAGCTCAACGATCATGTGGAATGTCAGATGGAAAGCGTGTCTCAGTCATCTTCCGCCATAGAACAGATGCTTGCGAATATTCAGTCTGTAACCCAGACTCTTATTAAAAATGGAGAGAATGTAAACGCCCTTTCTTCCGCTTCGGAAGTGGGACGCACGGGATTGCAGGATGTAGCGTCCGATATTCAGGAAATCGCCCGCGAATCGGAAGGGCTTTTGGAGATAAACTCGGTAATGGAAAACATAGCGAGCCAGACAAACCTGCTTTCAATGAACGCCGCGATAGAAGCGGCTCACGCCGGGGAAGCGGGCAAGGGTTTTGCCGTTGTCGCCGATGAGATTAGAAAGTTAGCTGAAAGTTCCGGCGAACAGTCAAAGACCATTGGAGTCGTGTTAAAGAAGATAAAAGAATCAATAGACAAGATCACCATGTCTACCGATAACGTTCTTAACAAATTCGAGGCTATTGATTCGGGAGTAAAGGTTGTATCAGATCAGGAAGAAAATATCCGTAACGCGATGGAAGAACAGGGACAGGGAAGCAAGCAGATACTTAAGGCCGTCGGTAACCTTAATGAAGTTACCCGCCAGGTGAGGGACGGCTCCAATGAAATGCTTGAAGGCAGCAAGGAAGTTATCGAAGAGAGTACCAGCCTTGAAAGGGCGACTCAGGAAATAACTTTCGGCATGAACGAAATGGCGGTAGGCGCGGAACACATCAACGAAGCGATACACAGTGTCAACGAGGTAAGCCGCAAAAACCGTGACGGCATAAATATCCTGATGAAAGAAGTCTCACGGTTTAAGGTTGAATAACCTTGCCAAATGGACTTGTTTGGGCCTGACTTTTTCAGAGTCAGCCCTCCAAAAATGCGAATAAATTACGATGTTTTATATCAGGATTTTCCGATAAAAGAGTATGCTCCGCAGGTTTTTTTTGTTTTTTTCGTTCTTTTTTGTTTTTTACACTCTCCCAGCGCAGGATCGTGAATCGGGCCAGCATCAGTACGTTCTGCGGGGAGAGGTTTACGCCGATATGGAGCCTATATACATTGGTTATGTGGATAGTGAGTATCCCCTTGATATTCCAACCGCGGGCCGCCGTGCGCTTGAGGAAGCTGCGCTTCTTTTTTCGGCAATGATCTACGGCTGGTCTTTTTATTACGAAGTTGGAGAGGCGGCGAGAGGAATTGCCGAAAATCTGGAATTGGAGCTTATCGCCCTTATTCCATTCGGGGATCCCGGGCTGCGGGTTACCGATACGCTGCTCGAAAATATGCGCCTGAAAATATGGGCGGACTATAATTTAAGCGACGCGCAGCAACGGAATATGCAGGTCTGGCGTACCGGAACCGTTAGAAACGCTCAGGCTGTCGGCTACGGTCCTGAAAGCATTGACGAATACCCGGGCTGGCTTCAGTTAAAAAAAGCCGCGCTTGAGGACGCCGCCAGGGTCGCCCTGCGTACAATGCTGCGCGGCAGTGAGCGTAACCGTCCCAGAGAGGTATCAGGCTTTATCAGCCTTGCCGCGTTTCCGCGCTTTTTTATTGATTCCGGGCGCTGGGCCGCTTCCGCCCGCTTTCGTGTTCAAATTGAAGAAATCATCCCCTTTTCGGTTTATTGATGAGCGAATAAGGAAACGAAAGGTATAACCCTTTATTGAAAGTTATTCCCAAAAGCCTTATATAAAGGCATAGAGATTTTTCTTTATTTACGTTAATATATCAGGTATGGAAAAGAATCTGTTGGATATATTGAGGATAGGCATATTTTATGACGGGTATTATTTTTACAAGGTTAGTAACTACTATAAATACGAACATGAAAAAAAATCGCGGATAAGTATCAGCGGCTTGCATGACTATATAAGAAGCGAGGTCGCGGCTCTTACAAAAAACGATATTCGCCAGTGCAGGATCATTGACGCTCACTATTTCAAGGGCCGCTCGTCGGCAAAAGATCTGGGTGAAAAAGTGCAGAGCGAGCGTGTTTTTGAGGACATCCTGATGCGTGAAAATATTGTAAGCCATTACCTGCCCCTGCGTTTTGGCGATAATAATACAGTTCAGGAAAAGGGGATTGATGTCTGGCTTGCCCTTGAAGCCTATGAGCTTGCCGTTTACAAACATTTTGACATCCTTGTACTGGTAGCCGGTGACGGCGATTATGTTCCGCTTGTCCGCAAACTTCATACGGTGGGCACTCAAGTTATGCTGATCTGCTGGGACTTTTCATATCACAATGAAAACGGCGACGTTGTGGAGACAAAGACTTCGCGTCAATTGCAGGAAGAAGTTTTTTTCGCGGTACAGATGCATCAAAGAATCGAACAGAGTGACAATGAATATATAAAAGATCTGTTTGTACCTGAAAGAACTTACGATAAACTTCCTGTTGTGTATAATGTCAAGCCTGAAAATATTCAACAGGATGAAAAAGAAGAAACCACTTCCACAATTTTCAGCATTAACCCCAATGGCTTTGGTTTTATAAGGGACGAAGAGCGCAACAATATCTTTTTTCACTACAGCAAGGTAACAAACTGCGATTTTCAGGATTTGAAATACGGAATGGAAGTAAAATACACTCTGGAAGAAGACGAAGAGCGGAGCAAACGCGACGGCGCTCCACGCTACAGAGCGTCAAAAGTTACAGTTGTCGGATAACGCGGCTTTTCAGCTAAGTTCGACGGAACGTTTCCAGGCGGCTTCTACCGCGCTTATTACCGCGCCCCTGAACGCGCGATCTTCAAGAGCGGTGATGCCCTCTATTGTTGTTCCGCCGGGGGATGCTACCATGTCTTTCAGTTCGCCCGGATGTTTTCCGGTTTCCTGAACCATTGCCGCCGCTCCCAGCACTGTTTGGACGGCGTAACGCAAAGCCTTGTCCCTGGGCAGACCCGCGAGTACCCCTCCGTCCGCCATAGCTTCGATGAACAGGTATACAAAAGCCGGACCCGAACCGGAAAGACCGGTAACGGCGTCGAGGTAGTTTTCATCCAGCCTGTCAACGAAGCCCGCGTTGCCAATGAAATTCTCTATTTCCGTAATTTTTTCTTCAGGAACTTCGCTCGAAGCGGAAAGGGCAATCATCCCCCTTCCGATTAAGGCGGGCGTATTTGGCATGATTCTGACAACCGGCAATTTTGCCTTGATTACCGATTGTATTTTGCTGATAGACCAGCCCGCCGCCATCGAAACAAGAACAGGCGGGATGCCGTTGTCCAGCCTTTTTTTCAGGACGGGAGCAATTTCAGCTAACACATGCGCCAGCGCTTGAGGTTTTACGGCAAGAAAAATAAAGTCTCCCTTTTCCGCCGCTTCAAAATTTGAATTCAGGACTTTCGCTCCAATAGAATCCGCCGTAATCAGCGCCTTTTCGGTATTAACATCGGTAAAAAAAATATTAGTGCCAGTGGACGCTCCCTTCATAAGGGCGAAACCCATGTTGCCGCTTCCAATACAAACTATCGTACTTATCATATCAATCAATCCCCGCCGCTTTTCTAAAACGGCTTACTGTGGCGGCAGCAATAGGACGCGCTTTTTCCGCGCCCTGTTCAAGAATTTTATCAAGGGCCGGAATGTCCGCCATGATCGCGTCAAAACGTTCCCGTATCGGGGAAAGCTCGCGGTTTACGACACGGAACAGCTCTTCCTTCGCCTCTCCCCAGCCCATGCCGCCTCCTCTGTAACGGGAAGCAAGAGCGTCCTGTTCGTCCTTTTCTGCAAAGAGCTTGTAAAGTTGAAAAATCTGGCTCGTCTGTGGGTCTTTCGGCTCTTCTACGGATTGGGAATTGGTAACAATGCGCATGATTGTTTTATGCAGTGTTTTTTCCGGCGCGAAAAGCGGGATGACATTGCCGTAGCTCTTGCTCATTTTCCGCCCGTCCAGCCCCGGCACTACTGCGACGTTTTCCTGAACCGCCGCCTGCGGAACCTTCAACACCTGCTTTCCGTAATTCGCGTTTACAGACTGCGCGATATCCTGCGCCATTTCAATATGCTGAACCTGATCCCTTCCGACCGGCACAACATCAGAATCAAAAATAATAATGTCAGCCGCCATTAACACCGGGTATGTGAAAAGCCCCATGTTTACGCCTGAGTCGGTGTCGTCGCCCCTTTCATCGTTTTTCTGAACAGCGTCTTTGTAAGCGTGGGCGCGGTTCATCAGCCCCTTGGATGTAAACGCCATAAGCATGGTCGTAAGCTCAAAAACTTCCGGTATGGAACTTTGCCGGTAGAATATTACCCTTTCCGGGTCCAGCCCCGAAGCGAGCCAGCAGGCGGCAACCTGCCTGATTGTGTTACTAAGCTCTTTTGGGTCTTTCATAGTGTTGAGCGCGTGATAGTCGGCGATAAAATAACGGGCGTCGTACTCTTTGGCAAGTTCCAGCGCGGGTTTTATCGCGCCGAAATAATTGCCGATATGCAAATCGCCGGTAGGCTTTATCCCCGTCAGGGAGATTTTCTTCATGAAAATAATGTAACGATTTATTAGCTGATTGTAAAGTACAAGTTCGTGGTAGTTCGTGAAAGTTCGTGGTAGAATATCCTGATGAAACTGCGAATAAAAATTACTGATGTTATCATTATCCTGTTAGCCGCAGGTCTTACTTTTTTTTCTGCGTTCGCGGCGTATGTAAAACCTCAAGGGGCGGCGCGGGTTTTGATACGGGGGCAGGGCAGTGAGTGGACTTTTCTTTTGGGGGATGATGAAACCGTTGTCATTCCAGGTCCGTTGGGGAACACAGTCGTGCGGATTGGCGATAATCACGCATGGGTTGAATCTTCGCCGTGTGAAAACCAAAACTGCGTGGCGTTTGGTTTGCTTGAACGGCAGGGGCAGTGGGCTGCCTGTCTGCCGAATAATGTTTTGTTGATGATTGAAGGAACAGGAGAAGAGGATGTTGACGCCGTCGCGTGGTAGAAAAGACCTTGCCCTGTTGGGAGCCTTCTGCCTCTTCCTCTCCGCAGTCGAGTACATGATTCCAAAGCCGCTGCCGTTTATGCGTATAGGGCTTGCCAATCTGCCCCTAATGATCGCGCTGGATATTTTTCCATTTTCCGCGTTTTTGGTTTTGGTCTGTATCAAGGTCTTTGGGCAGGCGTTGATTACGGGAACATTGTTTTCGTATATTTTTTTGTTTTCACTTACAGGAACTTTTTTGTCCGCGACTGTCATGTATTTACTTCGCCGCGTATTTGCACGCAAAATAACTTTTATCGGAATAGGGACTGCGGGCGCGGTTGTTTCAAATGTTTCGCAGTTAGCGCTGGCGTTTGTTTTTATCTTTAAGGAAAATGTCTTCTACATCGCGCCGCCGTTTTTGGGAGCGGGACTAATTACAGGCATTGCGCTTGGCGTCTTTTGCGAAGCCTTCACCCGCCGTTCACAGTGGTTTCGTATGCAAACAGCACAAAAAGAGAGTCGCGACAAATGAATCGGCGGGCATTTTACGAGAGCGTCTTTAGCGCGAGGGCGTTGTTTATAACAGGTTTAATAATAATGCCCGCCCTTCTTTTTAACCCAAGTACAGAGTACAGGGTCTTTCAGTTTTTATTCTTTTTGTTTCTAGTCCTGCTCTCTGGAAAGAAGGTAAATCTCATTTTGACAATTCTGATTATCGCGGGTATCACCGTCTTTAATCTGATAATACCCTACGGTCGCGTTCTTTTTTCCATCGGCGCGTTCAAGGTAACTTCCGGCGCACTTACTGCGGGCATTCACCGGGCGGTAACTCTTGAAGCGCTCGTCATGCTGTCGAGGCTGAGCGTCAGGCAGGATTTAAAAATCCCCGGCGCGTTTGGTGAATTATTGGGCGAATCATTGCGTATCTTTTCCGCTATGACGGGGAGGAAGTATCGCATAACAGCTAAAACATTCTTTGCCGACATTGACAGCCTTCTTCTGGAGTTAAGCGAAGAGGAGATTCCCGGCTCTGATGTTCAGATAACACGCACAAAACCAGTTGGTTGCATTATTCTGGCAGTTGTGGTTGTTGTTTCGTGGCTCCCGTGGCTATTTAATTAGGAATGAGGAATTAGCAATGAAAAATGAAGAATGGAAGGCGCTGTTGCGCTACCACTATCAATATTAAGAAGTGCCTGTATCTATTGGGTTTTAGGAAAATAATGAGTGTTGGGTATATCTTTGAAATGTTTGTCGCAGGAAAAAAGTACCGCTGAATAGTGCAGTGAAGTTGCGTAAATAATGCTGTCCGCCATTGCAAGTTTGTGTTTTCTGCTTATTTGAGCGGCGGAAAGGCTTAACCCGGCGTTAAGTTCAACTACGGTTCCGGTTTGCATATACGAAACCACGTCCAATGCGTATTCTTCACCTTTCTCCGCGAGCAGTTTTTTATAGACTTCATACAGGGTTATCGTAGGGACAATGAGTTCTCCGGGATTTTCAACAACATGGGCGACATTCACGCCTATTTCCGTGCCCATAAGGTATTCAAGCCAACAGGAAGAATCTACTATATTCATAGAGGGCGGTCGGTTTCGTCGCGTATATCTGATGTGTCAATCTTATGCAATGTCCCGCGTAACGCCGCTATAGAGGGCGCTGGATGTTGTTTCGTGCGGGTTTGCATAAACTCGTATAGCAATGAGCCAATAGTTTGTTGTTCAACCAGAGGTTTCAGGGTTTGGTAAAGTGTATCATCAACCGTTATTGTTAATTCACGTGCCATGTTTTTAGTTTACGGCAGAATTACCTTTCTGTCCAGAGTACGGAATACCAAATAAGTGAAAAGTGAAGAATGACCAGTGAAAAAGTTGTTGTTCTTTTTCTTCATTTCTCATTCCTCACTGTTCATTCCTCATCCGTGTCCCTGTGCGCTCTGTGAGGGATAGTTAAAGAGGCGAAAATATTTTCACTTTTTTCCCGCTTCACTAAAGCAAATCCACATCCCCGCGCCGTATAAGGTGTATGGAATCAAACAACAGTTTTGAGTCTTCTCAAAGATTCAACCCGCTCAATGATTACCTTTTTTACAAAGTTATGGGTGAAAAAGGCGACGAAGAGCAGTTGCTCGGCTTCCTGAACGCCGTACTGGGGCATTCGGGAAAGGAACCAATCAAATCCGTTGAAATACTGGAAAACAAAGCGTTGACGGCGGACATTGTCAACGGCAAGTCCTGTATCCTCGATGTCAGGGCTGCCCTTGCGGACGGCACAATGTTGAACATTGAGGTACAGCTCCGCAACGAGCACAACATAGACAGGCGGAGCCTGTTCCACTGGAGCAGGATGTACTCTGAAAGCCTTAACAAGGGTGAGGATTACCAGAAACTGCCGAATGTCATCGCCATCAACATTGTCGATTTTGACTTCCCGGCGGAAGGGGATGTCCACACCTGCTTCCACCTGCGGGAAGACACGAACCCGTCGCTTATACTGACTGACGCACTGGAAATACGTTTTATCAATATGGTAAAATGGAGGAAGCGGGCGGACAAGGACATAGCCAATGATCCCCTGCACCGGTGGCTTGTCTGGTTTGACGCGAAAAGCCCGTGGGAACTTGTAGAGGAGGTAAAATGTATGGACAGTGCGATAATGGCAGCTAACGAGAAGCAGGAATACATAACGCAGGACTGGGAAGAGCGCGATCTTTACAGGCGTCGGCAGATGGCGATAATGGACTACAACAGCGGGATCAATTACGCGCGGCAGGAAGGGCTGCAAGAAGGTGAGCAGAAAGGTAAGGAAGAGAAGGCAACTGAAATCGCCCGTAAGGCGCTGGCAGAGGGCGCGTCGGTTGAGTTTGTACAGAAGATAACCGGCCTTGACATTGCTGCAATACAGGCTCTTTCGTAGATATGGCGGTGCGCAGTCCGCACTGTCGTATCTTCTCACGGTTGTTATGGGCTTATGGTACGTGAACGGATCGCCGCTTCAATGTAAGGGACAAATCAAGCGGCGACTGACACGCTTGCGTTCCCTACTTGGTTACCGTCTTTTCAAGATGCAATGTTATAGGAGGAATACCGTTCGTCAATTGAACATCATTTATGTCAAATAATGATGAAAATTGTTTACTCCCCATTAGTGGAATTGTTGCTTTTAAGCTCTGGCTAGCAATAACTACGCCATTCATTTTGTAAGTTTGCGTAAAAGTAACAGTACTTGGTTGACTATAACCATACCCAGCAACACTTGCATCTATAGTATACCCGGTCGTACTGTTCCACTCATTCCCTTTATCATCCGTAACAGTATACGTAATATCTGAAGCTGAAAAGTGTTCCCCCCAATCCCCATAGGTAGGTGTAAGATTTAAAGGTGTCCCAGACGTATACGCCGGAAAACTCACCGTTACATCTTTCTCTACGGTTATTGTCTCCGGCTCCTCCTTACACGCCACTGTAAACAATATGCCCAGCGCGAGAATTACGGTCAAAATACCGTATGCGAAAGTTTTGTTTGTTTTCATTTTCATTTCTCCCCTTATTTATTAACAGCCCATACGCACCTTCGGTGCGCGAGCGCAAGGAAGGTGGTTGTACGACGCCGCCAACGGCGGCTTGTGCATACAGGCTGATTTTATCAACGGATCGCCAACCGTATCGGTCAGCAATCCCCAACCGTATCGGTCGGCGATCCGCGACTGTGTCGGTCGGTGATCAGCGACCGTAACGGTCGGCAACCCGCGACCGTACCGGTCGCCGATCGCCGACTGTACCGGTCATGAATTAGGCTTCCTCCAGGATGAAGGAACTTGTTAATGTCCGCATGGTTTTCAGGTATCTGCCGGAGGCTCCTAAATACTGGGTGCGGATTTCAATCCTGTTCCGGGAATAGCCCGTATTCGGGGCTATCCCCGTTACCTTCGACGGGCTGTTCTCTGCAATCCGCGTCATCTTTACAGCCTTCGACGGGTCGTCCACAGGGACAAAGTACACGCCGATACCCGGGTTGTTACCCGCTACCTTTATCTTGTCCCCGTGAATGGCGAACTGGTTGCCCGGTATGAAGACGCTGTTTGTTGAGTCTTCCTCATAGTCGATAAACGTGTCGATATAACCGGAGCTGTCAGCAATGCCTTCCACTTCCACCTCTATCGCCCTTGCAAG
>JGI24698J34947_10000242_pt1 | contig 22781 bp, 28 predicted proteins | sample TergutMp193P3_FD_34947 | JGI IMG/M metagenome (IMG submission 34947) | reverse complement strand
TCGTTTCTTTTGTCATTCTTAATCCTTTTTAAGAGTTTCATTGTTTCACCGTCGTATACTCGCACGGGGTTTCCCCGCTCAAGTTCCCAATGGGTATGGCGTAGTTCTGAACGGTTTTGCTGTTCCTTATCGGCCTTTTCTTCCCCAAGTAAGGAGACAAGCCGGGCAAGGGCTAATTTCTTGTTCATAAGCTGGGATCTTTCACCTCTCGCTACTGTGGATTTCCCTGTGGGGATATGGACAGCCCGGACAGCGGTTTCAGTCTTATTGACGTGCTGGCCGCCCGGCCCCCCGGATTTTGCTGTTTCAAAGCGTACATCAGAAAGAGAAAAATCATTGTCGTGTTCAGGCGTGAAATAGGGTTTTACCGAGACAAACCAGTTCTTGCGCCTATGGTGCGGCCGATACGCGCTTTTCCATATCCATTGAATAATCCCAACCCATGACATCGCAAAGCCTTCCGCTTCATTCCCCTCAAGAGCAATCAGGGCAGACCTGATATTACCCTTTACCTGGGTCGATTCGCTTTCAATAACTTCTGCCTTTATACCTCTATTAAGAAAGTTTCCAATCTCCTGTATCAGTACCTTAACCGTTAGAGAGGCGGCATAGGCGCACTCTTCGGGTCCATTGCCGGCTGAGACACTTAACCAAAATGTATTCAAAAAAGACTCCTGACATAGTTCTATCTACACCGTATCTACCTCATGCTGTGAGGATAGAAGAATACGGACGCACGTAGAGATTCTAGACCGTAGGAAGAACCTAACGATCTATCTGAGATTGAGAGTCTTGTAGGGTTGGTAAAAGAAGGTAGGGTTAAAGTTTAAGGAACACCTTTACCGGATACCGGAGACTCTCGCCTTATGCCTTTGTATGGGGTTGATTTTCTGTATAGTCATTTTAGAGCCTCCTATGGTAAAAGATAATAGAAGTTTATACTAAGATAGTATGATTTGTCAAGATAGATATGAAAAAAAGTTATGTTTCATGCTAGTGATTGGAAATATACTTTATTGATACTGACTTTGCCTTCTTTACGTTCAAACTGTTTTCCGGAAAGTTAGACCCGAAAGAAATTGGGGTAGGAGCATAAAGTAACTGTTTATCTAGACCGCTCAATATTGGGTGGTCTTTTTTTGTCTGTTTTATCAAAATGATTTGCATTATCCGTATCTTCCCCGTGGTTCCAGCCGCAATCGGGGACGATGGCTGGAATGTCTTTGGGACGTTTTATTATTTTTAATAAAACAGGCAACTTCAAATTATCCAATAGAGAAATATAAATTATAATGTTATTTTTTTTCTCCGGCATTATTTTATTGAATTTAAATAATCGGCAAGATTATTAAAGATCTTTTTTAGTTTATTGCCATTATGTAATTCAAATATTTCCCCAATCGTGTTTTGTAAAATAAGTATGCCTTCAATATGGGTGTCTTCTACTACATACATATCAGGAGGTATATCATTTTTTAGCCTCTCCTCGATTGTTACATCAATAACATTAAGGCGTTTTGAATCCGAAATGCCCGTTAATTCAACTGAATTTGCCGAAATTGTACCATACTTTCTGAGATACTCTATATATTCCGGGGCAAAAGTCAATCCCAATTTATTCTGCGCGTCTTCAATTTTTTCGTCATTGGCTCCTTTCATGGTATAGAGATTATCCAATCCCTTAATTGTTTCAATAATAGTATTCATATTCTACTCCTTTTCTTTAAGAATTCTCCGCACGTTTCTTCCAATGCTCGTTTCTTTCTTTGCCAAATTCCTGACGATCAATTTCGGTTTCTTTGTTCTTGTCATGCAGAATTCCGTCTTTGCCCCTCCCTCTATGCTCATCTTTTGTCAATTCTGCAAGAGGGCCATCAGTTTTTTGCCCAATATGATGTAATTCCAGCGGATTACCGTTTTTATCCAACGGACCAAGCCCTTGTTCCATTCTTTCTTTATTTGTTCTACCATACTCGTCTTTTTGATTCATGTCAATATTAGAGCGTATTAGGCAATCTTTTCCATTAATTTTCGCATAAATCAAGCCTGCCTTATCATAAATCTTATATTCTTTCCATGAGCTTATCGCATCAATGACTGAATCAGGCCAGTCAGGGTGGGCTTCCTTAATTTTATTCTTCTCATCCTCGGTCAAGCCTTTCTTTCTGTCAGATGCATCTTTTATGAGCTCATCATTTTTAATACGAAGTGATTCCAATGGCATGTATTCCAGATGTTTTTGCCCCATTAAGATGCTTTTGTACTCGGAATCTGAAAGTTCATTGGCCTCTTTGTCACCTTTTATTCTTGATTCGTTGAACTCTTTGTTTCCGAAAAATTCTTTAATCCCTTTCACAATTATCCTCTCGGTTTTTAATATCCATAGATATTTCGTTAACTGTTTTTTCATCGACATGGAGAAAATATGAGCGTATTAGTTTATCCAAATTAAGGTTTTTTTTCTGATTATTATATTTATAGTCAAGGACATGTTCAGAAATAATATGCTTTGCCATATTATTACCATGATCAAGTTGTTCGCATGATTTGCGTAACTCTTCTATTGTATTAGGAGAAGGCGCGAAAATAGCGTTTTTAATGATGTTGATAAAACTTTCAGGAATATTTTCAGAATAATAAACACCATAGAATAAACGTCTTAAGACGTATTCAGATATTACTTCCGCAATAGACTCATCGAATTTTAAATCGCGCAATAAAAGAGGATCAGATAATTTTACCGCTTTTTTCCCTTCTTCCCTAATATCATTAATCGCTTTTTCAATGTTCTTTTTATTAAGGGTTAACAGAGTATTGAGAAACCGTTTGATTTCCGCATCAATTTCAAAAAGACAGGGTCTTAATTTACTTTTTAAAACATGCTTACTGTTTTCATCTTCCGCTTTGTATTGTATTTCACTGTCTTTTCTATCAATTATGTCTTTGTCCAGGTTGAGTATTGCGACAGAAATGGGAAGCCTCATTCCTTCAGTATGGCAAAGTGCCCTTCCGGTAATTTGATCTCCAAGAAAAACGGCGTCATAATCTTCCATTCCAATCATACTGGCAATTATGTTTTGGTCATCTCTCGCTACAATACGATGGACAATCTTGTTGGAGGAGTTTTTTATAACATCGGGCGCAATTTTAGAGGGTATCTGTTCAGAGATAATTACCCCCTGGCCATAGGAACGCATTTCAGCGATCAAATTGGTAAAATGCTCTACCGCTTTTCCTTTTGGATTGCCCATGTCTTCGCTCGTCTTTTCTATAGAAATATTCTTTAAAAGACGATGCGCTTCTTCAATAACCAGCAGATGCTTTAGCGTTGCAGGATATTCAGTGGAAGTTTCCTTCTCATGCCATCTGTATTCTGTGAGGAATATAATAAGCAGGCCAACGAAAAAAGCCTTGTCCGCGTCATCGGCGAGTCCTTCCAACTCAAATACAACGTTATTATCAAACAGAGTGTAAAAATCAGGAGCATCGTTGTTATTATACATATAACCTTTTGCCGTTACGCATAGTGATTCAAGGCGCGCAAGTATGGCTGTTTTTATATTTGCCGATAATTCACCTTCATACCCCATTTGTTTTACATAGGATTCTACTTCGCTTTTTAGATCTTGCATTGTGGGGAATATATATCTATAATCAGACTCTTCGTAAAGGGGTTTACCATTCGTTTTTTTAAAGTGAGGGTTAAAATCCATGCTCAAATTACAGCCCCGTTTTCTATATACTTCATGCAGGCATTTTTCAAGAATATATGGCATGGGGCCATAAAATGAAAACGAAGCGTTAAATAGATCCTTTAAAAAGTCTATATGCAACTGGGGACTAATGCCCTCAATAATATAAAACGGATTAAATGATATACAGTTGATTTCCGGTCTTCCAATCGTAAATATTTTTATTTCTTTCTTGTTTTTAACTTTAGCAATTTTTCTGTATTCCTTTTTTGCACATTCTATAACCCAAAATGGCTTGTCTACAGAAGTCAAAATATGCTTCACGGTATTTGTTTTACCGCTTCCGGTTATGCCGCAGACAAATGTATGTTTATTCAGGTCCTTATAAGAAATGGAAAATGGCGTATTGTCCAATACTGAATGTCCATCGCAAACCTTACCCAGTTCAATACCGGTGGATTCATTGCTTTTTATGGACGAAAGCGGATATTGTTTGCCCGTCCTTAATTCATAACCGGGGATATTCCTGTCCGGCAACGAAAATAATAGTGATAATTCCTCAGTATTATTATATGAACAAATTGTATCTTTTGTCTCTTTTTTGCCGTCAAAAATATTTTCAGGAATTATTAAAGAATGCTTCTTATTTTGGAAATCATTACATTTTTGGAAATCATTACCTTCGATTAACCGTGGAGGTAAGGCCAGTTGGTCCGGCTTTGCAATCTCACTGTATATACATCCTTGCAATATTTTCATTGATAATTCTTCGTTTGTAGAAAAACTTATTACCGATTGCCAAAAACCTGTATTCAGTCCTTTCTGTAAACGGGCAACCGAGTTATCAACTCGTTTTACAAGGTCTATTGCAAAACCGTTTTGAATTTCTACTCCCAATGTTTCTGAGTTAGTAATTGCATCAGAAATCGTTTTGGTTACCGTTTTTGAATTGGAAAAACCGTACCCAACACTTCCACCGAGTGCAAACGGAACAATCTTTCCGCCATAGACAGAAACATTTACGTTATGTGCTTTTGTATCTGAATTACTATTTGACTCAGTATGTCCGATACTTTTCTGCAGGGATATATTACGTTTGCTTATCGAAAGACATATATCCTTGATGTCGGTAAGCGAGTTTATTTTTTCGGACATAATTTCAGGATTAACCGGTTTTGCCATAATAAGCAATGTATAGTCATGGCCGTTCAAAGCCCTGGTAAGGGCTGAATAATCAAAAGTCTGCATTTTATCATTGATCATATAGGAAGGCGTTCCGCCAATAACACCAAAATGCTTTTTTTCTGTTTCTTTGTACTTGAATTTTGACAAAGTAATATCCGGCAGCAAGCCTTCAATTATTTTTTTTATACTTTCAGTATTAGTTTGATCATCTGTATCCGGATTTATACCCATGACAATTGAAGTTTCATTTTTGACTCCAATTATACCAAAACAGACAGAAGAATTCATCATATAAGCTACAGACAGGTATTTTTTGACCCTGGCATTTAGATATTCATAAATAGAATCGATTTTTTCTATTGTACAATTATAGATATTAAAGAATCTCATACTTTCCAATAATACCGTTGAGTTTTTTTCACATGCAATTTTTGAAAAATCACCGTCAAAAAGCCAATATGGAGACAATAGCTCCATATATTTTACCCAATTTTTTCCAATAAGAATGGAGTCATCATTAAATTGAGGTTTTTTATCCTCAGGTATAATCAGTTTACTATTCATCGCCGTCATTCCCCAGTGTGGATATTAATTCCTCTACATGTTTATTATAAAAATCTTCAATGTTTTTAAACCAAATACATAATTCCGATTCCACTGTATCAAGATAACGATTTATGGCCGCATTGAATTCATGCTTATTCTTATTTTTCCCCTGTTCGGAAATAAAATAATATAAAACACCTGCAGCTACCAGTGAAATAGGAATAATGACAACTCTGGATAAAGCAACTGATAAAATTACACCTATGCCAATAGTACCGGCAGGAACAGGTAAAGCGGAATACTTTTTATAGACTTGCCTATAATCAATGTCTTCTGTTATCGAAAAGTTGTATTTCCCGGAAATCCTGCTAAAGATGTCAAGACGATAGAATCTGTTTTTGTTTCTTGTATTATTCAGGAATGGTTCATGACTTAGTGTTTCGTCCATAAGGATTGAATAAAATGACGAAAGCAATAATTTACTTTCCACTGTTATTGTCTGTGTTACATAGTCACAGACGGCTTTGATGACACGTTCCTTCTGTTCAGTATTTCGTTCGATACCGGATACATCAGAACGAATATTATCAAACTTCTCTTTTATTAACGGCATAAGGGCATCAATTTTTGACGGCATCTTCTATTGCTCCCTTAATTGAGTTTACTTTTTCAGAAGCAAGTCTAATGTCTGATAGATCTTTTTCGAGCTTTATTGCCTCTTCCCTCATTTTTTCCGATGTATCTAAATCAAAGCAAAGCTTGTCATATTCAATATTTTTGTTGTCCACGTTAACTTTCAGGTTTTTGCTGTATTCATTTATTATTATTACAACGTAATTAAAAAGAGAGCCGATCATTTTTTCTTTGGTTACATTGAGATCATCAAGTACCTTTTTCTTGAGAAATTCAATATGTTTATATAAAGAGTATTCTGAATGCTTATCACCTCCAAAGATCCAGCATATTTCTGGGTCATACCAGGTTTTTTGTGATTCTTCGCTGTCTTTGGTCTCAATAAACAATTTGTTAAAGTAATCGGATGGAAATACTGGAATTATAGTAGCTGTCGGAATACTTGTACTGTCTGAAATCTCAATTAATTTTTGATTGCAGTCAGTTATCACACGCTTAGGAATATCTATCTGAGCCTTAGAGAATAAGTCCACGCCTTCCAGAATTTTTTTTTCAGTATTCTCTTTCCCTTCTGCCGATGACAGTTCTTTTTTAAATTTATCAAATGCTTCTTTGGCTTCTTGTTGTATTATTCCGCTATCATCAATGTACTCACGTCTTATACGTTCAATTCCTTCATGCAATTTTTCTTCTAGCTGGGCTATTTCATCTTTTTTTTCTTCTATCTTCCTATTTAATATCTCCGGACTCTCTGAACCATATATAATAATAAGTCTCTCTTTTATTTTTTGGGTTAATGCCTCATAACCCCTGGTTATCATATATAGAAAATCGAGAAGCTGTATATAATGTGCTTTTGTGGCGAATTTATCAAGCATGTTAATTACCTGATCAAAATTAGACTCTTTTTGAAGCAACTGTAAAAACTCCGCGCGTTGTTTGGTTTTAAGCCAGTAATATCCTGCGGCTTTAAATTCACTTTTTTCAATAAATTCATTAATTTCACCTTCGGTTTTGCCGCTGCAAATGTGGAAATACAACTGTAGTTTGCTGTCAATCGCCGTGATTTGTTCCGGTTTTAGATAGCCTTCATACATTTCCTTGGCCTGTTCTTTTAATGAATTAACTTCCTTCTCCCCCTATAATTCTGTTATTCTGGTAAGAACCAAAAGGACAGCCGCATTGCTCCGTCTAATTGCATTTGATTTCAAAAACTCCCTGAATGAAGAGGATTCCAGCGCCTGGCCGGTTAATGCTTTTACAAAAAAAACCGCATCGGCCTTTCCGATATAGCGATTGGTTATCTCACCTACCATTCCGGCAGCATTTACGCCGGGGCTGTCAATTAAAGTAATATCACGCATACCTTCTAAAAACGGATATTCCAGGGTTATTTTGACGACGATATCTCCCCATTTATCCTTATTATCATTAATATAATCATTAATCAATTTTGCATATTCATCATCCGGCAGACTGTAAGTGTTGTCTTTTTTACTATTGTTAATTAAATCTTCAACCTCACCGGGACGGATCCTACCTTTTGATTTGATGAGAATTTCATTGTTGATTGAAGTGACAGGGATTTTCCTGTAGTCATCATTCAGCGCCCCATGTTCGTTTAGAAATTTATATACTTCTTCGTCGGTGTTTTTGGTTACTGTTCGGCCGTCCGCATATTCAGCTTCAAGTCTTATGTTTTTATCGTAATTTATCTCAATAATGGCACTGGTACATTGTTTTGGGTCCATAGGGAGAATTTTGGCGCCAAGAAAGGCGTTTATGAACGTTGATTTTCCGCTTTTTGCCTCCCCGGCGACTATTAACAGGAATTTGCTATTTTCTATATTGGTGATTTTATTTTCCAGCAAGTCAGCATCAACATTATCCCCGTATTGGTTCTTAAAAGGCAGGTATTCCTTATAAATGCGCAGGGTTTCTTCCTTTCTTTGCTTATACCCTTCATCTTTTTTCATGTAATTCTCCTCATCCCAGTAATTCTTGGACACAAAACGACCGTAATTATATATACTAAATAGGTATCTGATCAACTACCTCATGTCCATGCTCCTTTATTAGAAAAAACTAACACACTACCACCGTCTCCTAGTGTCGGTGTTGTAAAATATTCCGGAAAATAATTAAAATTCATAAACTTTCCTCACCTTTTCTACCTCGCCCTTGATCATCTCCATAAGCTCAGGCGGGTTAAGCACTTTTACAGTATGCCCCTGACCTAATACCCAGCGTAAGACTTCCGGTATCTGAGTAGTGGTAAACTGGACGAATACGGAACCGTCCTCCCGCTGTTCCACTTTCTGAGTGTCGTGCCATTGCCGTTCAAGGGCGTATGTACCGATCTCGTTTGCTACCAAAAGCTCAATCTTGTAAGCGGTCCTGGCTGACGCGAATACTCCCATTTCTTTGTCAAAGTATTCTTCACTATTGAAATCCTGGGGAATATTGAAATGCTGTTTAGTCAATACTGCATTTCGTACCCTTAAAAAGGAAAACATTCGAGGTTCTTTCTTGTCATGGCAATACCCGATGAAATACCAATTTCCCCTTTGGCATATCGCGTGATACGGATCTACCGTGCGTTCCATGAACGTGGTCTTCTGCAAAGGACGATATTCAAAGGCAACGGTGCGCTTGGTCTTTAGGGCAGTAAAAATTAACTCAAACACTTTCGGGTCTATATAGCCTTGGTGGTCCGATATGACGCTTATCTGAGGGCTTAGAAGCCTTGTATCGACCGTGACCCTTTCGGGCATAGATTTGACTATCTTGGCGAATATCTGGCGAAGGGCGGCCTCAATGGGGGTATTGCGGTATTGCTCCAAAAGGTTGTCAAAGAGGGCGATGGAGAAAAGCTCCCCCTCGGTGAGTATTACGCTTTTAATGAAGAAATTGGGTTCTGAATAATAGTACCCGCGCTTCACATTGTCATATTCTATTGGGGCCTGGTACATATCCCGGAGGTACTCTATGTCCCGCTCAATCGTGCGCCTGGTAACTTCACATTTGGAAGCAAGCTGCTTTATTGAGGGGAACGATCCCAGACGGATAGCCTCGTCGATCATGAGAACACGGTTTACCTTTACTTTCTCCTCAGCCCTGTTACCGGGCATTACTCCCTCCGTCATAACCCCATTTTAAGGGCCTCTGCCGACACCTGGTGTCGGTCTGCCAAAAAAAACCTAATAATAAAACAGTTTCTTTAAATTTTTCACTTGGAATTTGCATTCCAATTATATACACCCATCTCAAAGTTTGCAATATGTTAATATAACAAACCTTAGACAAATTGCTTTATACCCCCATAAAAAGGAAACTATAAAAACTGTGCCTGGGCTTAGTTATGACGGATATTAGAGCAGTATTAGCCTCCAACCTAAAAAAACATCGTCAAAATAAAGGATTGAGTCAAGCCAAATTAGCTGAAAAGATAGGGACTTCTACTAATTACATAGGAATGCTAGAGACGAAATTAAAGTTTCCCTCATCAGAAATGATACATAAATTGTCAAGGGCTTTAGGGATTGACCCCACGGAACTCTTTTTCAAGGAAATAGCCCCGGCTACTACTGTTAGAGTCGCCCAAAAGATTGCCATTAAGGATTTAGGCGAGGCTGTCAGCCAGTTTCTTGATGATTATATAGCAGAAAAGATTAAAAAACTGGATGATGAAGCCGCTGTGGAAGACAAATAAAGACAAAAACCCCATTTATACTATAAGCACCCCCTGGCGGCGCGGAGAACAGGACCGTCGGCCGAGCCCCGGATTGCATATAAAAGGGGTATACTTTTTTCACTTTATTTCACATTATTTAGCCTTACCCTGGTTTTATGTGCTATAGTAGGTATTGGAGGTTTTAAGGAGTATGGAAAATAAGCATTTCGTTGCCATAGGCAAGATAACCATAGACAACCTCAGCACGGAATGGAATATCCCCGATTTGCATTTTATTGTTAATAAAACCCCTTCCGGGCTTTTCGAGGTGACCAATTTAGAGCTTATATTGGACTCCATTGGAAATACCATTGAGGAGGCAATAGAAGGGCTTATCGGGCTTACCATCCACTACATCACCACAGTTATGAGAAAAGGCCGCGGTTTTGATGAATTCATTGAGAAAGTCGATTCGCTGGCGATGGAAGATTATTGGCGCGAATATCGGAACATCGAATTTACGTTAGCCAGGAAGCGGAAGGACCTGAGCCATGATATAGCAAACAAGGTTAATCTGGCTATTAAAAATATGCTCGCCGAGGAAATAAAACAGCAGATTAGGGAGGTGGCTGCGGACGTTGTTAAGACCATCATAACCAACATAAATATACAGGTTGCCACTTTAGAAGCCGCATAATGACCGACTATCTGCTTGTTGAATGTATCATTGTCAACCTTGTGCAGGACGGGATTATTACTCCCCCTGGGATGTGGAAAAAAACCGTTATCGAAACGCAGTTTTATTACGCTGACTTTTTCCGTGCAAAAACCGGCCATCTGATATCTTTTCGTATTTCCGTAGTCAATGGACACCACGTAATTTCAGCGACTGCCTTAATTAATCAAGCCAAATTTTTCAATGTTAACCCGGCGAGAATCCTTGATGAATGCAAGCTGTAAAGGCCATCTTCTCACAATTCTGATTATTGCCCGCCCCGGAATGGGGGAGCGCAAACTGCGCCTGCAATAACACAAGATACAAAAGAATAAATAACGGCCTGTCCGTTGAAAAAACACCTAACGCGCCGTTAAACCCTGCGGTAATTCCTTATACAGCAAGGAATTATAAAGCATAATGAAACAAAGTAAAGCATAAAAAAAGCCTGTCCGAAAACAGGCTCATTCTCCCCCGCGCGGATTCGAACCACGGACAAGGTGGTTAACAGCCACCTGCTCTGCCAGCTGAGCTACAGGGGAATATCCATTTAACAATAGCATAATGAAAAAATAATGTCAATCAATCATTGAGTAAGCATTAGGCAGAGAAATTTATCTCAGCCTTTTTCTTTATAAAGCCGGGTCGCTTCTTCCCGGATCTGGGCGATGGCGCCCTCGTAATTTGTCTTGAGTGCGTTCATGTTCTGGTTGAAAAAGGCGACGAATTCCGGGTCCTGGAAGGGGTCAAGTTTGACGTGGCGCCCGATTCGGCGTGTGATCTCTTCTTCCTTTTGGCGCAGTTTGGGGGCGTATTGCCGCTTGATGGCTTCCTCGTACTGCTCCGCTTCGTCAAGGTACTGGTTTAATACACCGACCATTTGTTTCGCGATATCGGCGAAGCGTTTGCCGCCGATTACCGCATTAAGGCCCTTGCCGGCGGCTTCGATCCGGCTCATGTCGTCTTTTACCACAGGCAGGGTTATTTGGGAGATCAGGATGTCGAAGACGCCCTGTTTCAGGCTTGCCTGTTCTTCTCCGCCAAGTTTTTTAATCTCGTCCTCAAGGGATTTTACGCCGCCCTCAAGGTATTCGTTCGCCAGCTTCTTGCCCTTCTGCTTCGCCTCAAACTGCCCGATACTGCTCTTGTCGCCTGCTACCGATTCGGTCCGCTCCATGGCAATTTCAAGGGCGCTTTTTATCTTTCCCATCTTATGCTTCCTTAGTTTATATAGATTAATTGGTTTTGCGTTAAAATATAGTCCATCTTTTTGTCCTTTTCTCCCGCCGGTACACTTCCGACAATCTGAAAATCCATGCAAAGACCCAGGGCGGTGTAACGCCGGCCTTCCGTGTCGAGTTCCCCGAGGAAGCGGTCGTAGTAGCCGCCGCCTTTCCCCAGCCGGTTCCCGCTTTTGTCGAAGGCGAGGCCGGGAACGACGATCAGGGCGGGAAAATCTCCCAATGCCGCGGGTAAGACCGCCGGCGGCTCCCGTATACCAAACGCGCCTTTCTCCCAGGGACCTTCCGCCGATGTGACGCCATAAAAGACAAGCTTTTCTGATCCATTTGGGACAAATGATACCTTTGGGGCAAAGACCTTTTTCCTGTCTTTAAGGGCGGCTTCAAGCAGGGGCTGAGTGTCAATTTCGGAATTCGTGGAAAGAAAGAGAAAAAAAGCGGCATAGCTATCCCAATAAATGGTTGAGCGGAGTGGTGCTACGCAGGCTGCCCCCTGGCGTTTGAACTCTTCGCGGGAAGTCTCTTTCAGCCGGTGTTTCATTTTTTCCCTGGTTGTTTCTTTTGGCGACATCGCGAACCCCCGGTTCGAGGGAAATAACTTTCTTCGTTTTCTTCGGAAGAAGTTTAGTTGATAGCCCTGGCTCCCCCGGTTTTCAACCCGGCTTCATAAAGTTTACCGCACGCGATGAACATTGTATGCTTTGTTCCGGCCAGGATGATTTCAGCCTGCTCCGCCATTTCAATCATGTCCCGGCTTGGAGATTTGCCCCGCACAAAGATGATGCAGTGTATGTCCAGTAATTCCGCGGTCCTGATCACCTGGGGATTCACAAGGCCCGTTAAGAGGACTACCCGATCCTTGACAAATGCCATGACATCGCTCATCAAGTCCGCTCCGCAGGCCGAGGCGACTTCCGTATCGGAAATGTCCTCACCCCAGAAAAATTGACCTTCCAGTATTCTTACGGCATCCGCGACAGTCATTTTTTCCCCCATTTTCCCCCCATATTTCCCCCATACGACACGTATAGATGTAAGAATAACAAAAAGGTTGTTTAAGTTCAAGGTGGCTTTCTCACTCGCTCCTTTTGTGTTATAATGAATCCGCTTATGAGAATAGTCATGTTTTCCGATGCCTATTGGCCGAGGGTGAACGGTGTAACCGTGTCGGTGGACTCCTATTCCCGGGCCCTTATTAAGGCCGGCCATGAGGTTCTGATAATCTGTTCCTCATACCCGGAGGGCCTCAATCTCCCGGTTTCTCCTTTTCATACCGCTCAGGGTGAGGAGGGGCTCAAAATCGTGAGGGTTCCCTCCATGCCCGCTTTTGTCACCAAAGAGGACAGAATTGCCAAAATCAACAAGTTCTACTGGGTATTAAAACAGGTTGATAGTTTCCGCCCCAATATCATCCACATCAACACTGAATTTGTGATTGCAGAATTCGGTTTTCTCTACGCTCTCGCCTATAATGTCCCCGCGATCTATACTTTTCATACCATGTGGGAGGATTACGGCCCCAATTATTTCCCCATGTTTCCGCCCTTCCTCGTGAAGTTTGTCATCCGGGGTGTTCTAAAGAACATCCTCAACCGCTCCTACCGGGTGATTGTACCTACGACGCAGATTGACGAGGTGGTGCATAAATACAAGCCGAGGACGGTTACCTGCCTCCTTCCCACCGGGATTGAACCGGAACTGTTCGATCATGACGAAAGCGAAAGCGCGGTCTTCAGGGAAAAAATGGAAGAGCAATTTCCCCTCCTCAAGGGGAAGCGGATCCTCCTTTTCGCGGGGCGGATCGTGAAGGAAAAGAACCTCTCATTTCTACTCAGGATTCTCCCGGCAATCCTCGAAAAAAACCCGGACGCGGTCCTTCTTTTTGTGGGCAACGGCCCCGACCTTGATTATTTTAAAGACGAGGCGCGTGGGGCAGGCCTGGAAGAGAAAACGGTTTTTACCGGATACATGGAACGCAGGGAACTTGCGCTCGTCTACACGATTGCGGAAATCTTCGTGTTCCCGTCCCTGACCGACACCCAGGGCCTTGTGACCCTTGAAGCCATGCTTTCCGGCACTCCCGTGGTGGCAATCGGCGCGCTTGGGACGCTCCAGGTCATGGGCGGCGACAACGGCGGCTTCATGGTTAAGGACAATGCCGGTGAATTCACGGCGCGGGTACTGGATCTCCTTGGAGACCCGGAACTGCGCCGCCGGAAATCCATGGAAGCGAAAATGCACGCCCGCTCCTGGTCTATCGAGGAATTAACCAAAAGACTCGTGGTCTTTTATGAAACCACGATCAACTCTTACATCGAAGACTACGGCGATCCCCGCACGCCCGTATGGGAACTCCTCATGGACAAGCGCTGGTGGAAGATCAACAACAAAATTTTCAGACAGCGAACAAAGCAGATTTGGCACAGGATGAGGGCGAAGATAGGGAGCAGGGACTGGGGGCTGGGTGTTAGGGAATATAGAAAATAACCAAAAAGAACAAAACCAGCCCTTACTATGGGATCATTTTTTATAGTGTACTATTAAAAAATAAATAACATAAATCCAGCTAAATAGGCCATGCAATATTGCCCAAAATATGGACTTCCACGTGGTATAGGAAAGAATCATCGCCAAACACGACCCAAAAGAAATTCCGGCTTTCGCGGAATTAAATACAAATTGTTTTTTATCTGCCATAAGCGCTCCTCATTCGCGACGATAACTAAAATATTTAGCATTATTTGCTGTCTTTTTCAACCCCAAATATTTCCGATAAGGGGCTTGTCAACGACTTGTTAAAAAACTTGTTAAAAAACTTGTTAAAAAACTTGTTAAAAAACTTGTTAAAAAACTTGTTAAAAAACGCTTGACAATGCTATGCCTAAACACTATATTTGATATTGGCTGCGGTTAGTATTCAATTACGTCGTGGCCAGCGGACCCTGCCTCACGGCAGGGGTTTTTTTTCCCTAAAATTGCCGGTGTCCCAGAAATAGGTGCTTTTTCCTTGAAATGAGACCACAATTTCCCCGGTATAATCCGGGTGCCGGTCAAGGACCATGGCTATTCTGCGTCGAACTTCATATCTGCTTAAATCAGAATCGATATTCATAAAAACATTGGCGGCTTTATCTTTTATTTTTGCGTCGCTGAACTCTTGTTCCACCTGACGACTCCTACCGGTTATATTTCTAAACTCAAAAGGAACTCCATTTACCATTGCATCGGGAACTCGCTTTTTATAACTGCCGGGTTCGGGGGTGAGATAGACAGAGTTTCCCTGCCTTGACAGTATCCCGGCCTGCCTAAGTTCTTTTCTTAATGTCCTGCGCTGCTCAGAGTTTATGGGGATTCTTGATTCTGCCAGTCTTACATTCTCCGGTATTTTGAGTCCTTTTGAATACTTATTTTTTGTTTGTAATTGTTTAATATCGGATATGAAATTCTCGTTAGGGTATTCACGCTTTATAAATCTTTCATTGGCTTGAATATTTCCGGCTAATTGCCGCTCTTTATCTGGTTGCTGGCTTTGTGGCTCCATTAAGCGTATTCCTTCTTACCTCTGACTTGCGTCATTGTACCTTTCTCCAAAGAAAAGGTCAAAAGGAAGAATGTTAACTGATACCGGTTTCCAAACGAACGGAAGAATTTCACACGGAGAACACGGAGAAATGCTGTCCTTGCGGACAGCTTCACGGAGGACACGGAGGAGAGATTAGTAAACTTCGCCAACTTTGTTGGCAGCGGATACTTCAGTTTATGATGTTCCGACTGTCACCTATTTTCGCAATATTTTTTCCATGATTTTACCCTTCGCCAATTCATCCACTAATTTATCCAGATAGCGTATTTTTTGCATTAGCTTGTCTTCAATTTCTTCTACGCGTAAACCGCAAATTACGCCGGTAATTTTTGTAACATTCGGATTTAGTTTTGGCGCTTGATCGAAAAAAGTTTTAAAATCATTTTTGTTGTCGATCTGTTGTTGAAGTGTTTCGCTATTATAACCTGTTAACCAAAAAATTATTTCATCGACTTCTTTTTTTGTACGTCCTTTTTTCTCCGCTTTTTTGATATAGGCAGGATAAACGTCACCAAAAGACATTTTGAATATTTTGTCGTTATTGTTCATTGGTTTTGTCTTCTTCCCCTATTCCCCTGTTCCCTTATTCCCCTGTTCCCTTGTTATCATTATCTTGTCAATCCTGTTGTTGTCCATGTCTACGACCCTGAAACGGTAGCCTGAGTAGTCGAAGTGCGCGCCTTCTTTGGGAATTTCTCCCGCCAGGTAGAGGATGAAGCCCGCGAGAGTGTGGTATTCGTTTTGCTCTTCGCCGAGGCGATCCAGGCCAAGCTCCCGGGCGGCATCGTCGATGCTGACGCCGCCGTCGGCGAGCCATGAGCCGTCATCCTGCTTCACGATCGACTCTTCCTTTTCTCCGGAAGCGGATAGCTCGCCGACGATCTCCTCGATTAGGTTGCGTACGGTAAGGAGCCCCGCGAATCCGCCGTATTCGTCCATGACGAAAATGTCGTTCGCGTCCGCTTTCTTGAAAACCTCGAATGCCTTGAGGGCCGACATGGTTTCCGGTATAAACTGCGGAGAGCGCATGATTGATTTGAGGCCGGGCCAGGAGTTGTCAAGGAGGGCCCTGTAAATGTCCTGAACCAGAACCGCCCCTGCCGCCTCGTCCAGTTCGCCGTCCGCGACCGGGAAACAGGTCTGGCTTCCGGCCTCTTCGGCGGCTTTTCGCGCGGTTTCCGCGTCCGCGTTTATGTCCAGCCACTTAATCGCCGAACGGTGGGTCATGAAGGCGCTCACGGGTCTGTCCCCAAGGTAAAAGACCCCTTCAACCATGGTTCTTTCTTTGCTTTCCACGACGCCGGCTTTCTCGCCTTCCAAAAGGGCATGGCGAAGTTCCTCTTCGGTCATCCCGCGTTTGGAAGTTCCGGGTGAAAAAATTTTCCTGAAAAATGCCAAAAAATGCGATACGATCTTGTTACTCATTGAATTTATCAATCCTTGGTTTCTTCTTTTGAGAGTGGGCGGATTATAAAGATCCCGTCCTGGGAAGTTACAACCGTCTTGTTATTGCCGCCGCCGGCGGATTCCCCAAAAATCTGAACGACGGGAAAACGCGGATTTTCAGGGTTCACATCCACTACCTGGCCCTTGCGGCCGTTCGAAAGGAGCACGTAAAGCCCAATCGGATAGAGCGAAAGGGAAAAGACCAGCGCGCGGACAACGGTATCGTCGTACTGGTTGCCTGTGTTTTTCAGGAGTTCCATCATGCCGGTAAAGCCGTCTTTTGCTTCTTTGTGAGGCCGCTGGGAGGAGAGGGCTTCGTAGGAGCAGGCAACGGCGATGATCTTCGCGTTAAGGCTGATTTTTTCACTTGTGAGTTTCCTTGGATACCCGGCGCCGTTTTCACGCTCGTGATGCTCAAGGATAGGCACGGTAACAGATATGGGAAAATCAGAGGATTTCAGTAAATTAAACCCCAGAATCGGGTGTGCAAAAATGGCTTTTCGTTCATCGGGCTCGAGCTGTCTGTTGGAAAGGTAGATCTTTTCCGGCAGTTTGATCATTCCGACTTCGTGGAGCATGGCCGACACTCCAAGCTCTATGAGCTTGTGATCCGGCAATTTAAGCTGAAGCCCGATGATGATGGAAATGATGGTCGATTTTGCGGCGTGTGAAGCCATGTAATTATCATTGGGATCCGGGAGTTGGTTATTCTCGATACGGAGGATAAAACGCCTTTCTTCACTGATGATGTCGCAAGCGAATTTCATCTTTTCCACTATGGAATTATAATCCAGTCTGTTTGTCTGTTCCACCTGGGTAAAAAGGGCTCCAACGTATTTCAGGAAACCGATGTAAAATTCTTTCGCCTGCCTTAGTCTATCGGGATCATCACTGCCGGTTACATCCAAAACACTTGCGCTTTCGGCGCCTGGCGCTATGTAATCTACCGTGGGGGAGCCGGCGCTGTAAACCTCGTTGAATTTCCATTCCTCAAGGGCTGTTTTCATCTCCATGGAAAACTTCATTTCCGGGGCGGCAAGGATAAACTGCTTGTCCAGGTATACGGGTTCCGTAAAAAAATAGTCAGGCATAATTTCTTTTACCTGGTACTTTCTCACCGGTTTTTGCGCGGTAGTACCTTCGACCGGGGCTTTCACATCACCCAAAAAGCCTTCCTCCTTCGTTTTAGCGCGAATGCTTGAAGCTAAAACTTTGAAGCTAAAGCTTTGAAGCTAAAGCTTCTTGCTTAATCTTCAGATCTCATCTATCATGAACTATACACACCTGAAAGTCCGCATAGCCGTGTTTTATATTATAGGAGAATTTGGGTTGAAATTCAAATATGTTTTTATCCTGTTCTGTCTTACGCTGTTTTTGCTTCTGCTGATCTTTGTTCTGTTCCCGCTGATTTTGCTGGGCCCTTCCTCCTCGCTGTCTTTCTGGATGACAAACTGGCCGTTTCTTTTGCTCTGGCTCGCGCTTTTCTCGGCCTTCGGTTTTTTCTATTTTACCAACAGGCGGCTTTTTTCGCTGTTGGAAAAAGAGGATTGGCCGGCCCTTGTTCACTATCTTGAATACGAGGTTTTTACGAAAGGCAGGTACTCCGCCCGACTGGTACGTCTTTTGGCGACCAGTTATCTGGTACTTTCCGATACTGAGGGAGTTATAAACCTTGAAAACAAGACGGCCATTGCCAAACCCGCGCTGCTGGAAGCCAATGTCCTGGTTTTCGGCGCCGGCCGTATTCTGGGGAAAGATTTTTCCGGGGCTGCGCGTTTTTTCGAGGCCCGGAAATACACAGCCAAACCGGCGCTTAAGGAGTGGGTATCCTGGTTCATGGGCTTCTCTTTCCTTCTCGATTACCGGCTTCAGGGTGCGGCGGACGAATTTTCTTTTTTGGCCCGCGAGTCGAAGAACGCCGTCGTAACCGCCCTGTCGTCTTACTTTCTGTCCGAAACCCTGTCCCGCGTCCTGCCCGAACGGGAGAAGGAGTTAATGGAAATTTCCTCCATTGGAAAGAACAGGGCGTTAATTGCCCTGCCGGATTTTGAGAGCTGGAGACGGGAAATCTCAAAAATCTCCACTGAAATACACATAGTAATTATTTCAAAATACATCGATGCAACCGGTGTCTGGCTTTATTAAAAAACCACGGAGAAGACCTCGCACAGGGGCACGGAGGACACAGGGAAGAAGATTAACCACGAACGGCACGAACTAACACGAACCGAAGAATTTCACACGGAGGAACGGAGCACACAGGGGAAGAGGAAAACCACGGAGTGAAGATACGGATGGGCACTGAGGAAATGTATCATATATTCAGTTACCATTCTCTAGTCTCGTCGTCTTTTGGCGGGGTAATGTAAAAAGTCTCTCCGGCGTATTCAATGTAATATAAGCCCTTGCTTAATGCATATTTTTTTACATCATCATCAACCACGATACCCGCGACGGCCCCCAGGAAGGTACGCTTGTCGCCGTTTAAATCAGCGTATTTACGCATTTTTTCAAGCCTTAGTATATGTTTATCTATGCGTTCTTCGGTCAGTTTGGTTTTTACCTCAATCAACATGGCCTTGTCGCCGTTTTCCAGCATAATGTCAACTTCCAAAGAGATTCCATTAATTTTGTCAGTATACTTGCAATTTGGACCTGCTTTAAGAAAACTAAATCCAAACTCATTAAATTTCTCACAGATTTTAGGCGCGACCATTCCTTCGGTAAGATCGCCGAAAAGATTGGTTAGCGACCCAATGCTTTTATTGGTACTTTCTGCGTATTCTTTCAATTGCCGATCAGTTTCTTTCAACTGCCGATCAGTTTCCTTTTGGCTTTCGCGTAATTCATTCATCTTTCCATGGAATTCTTGCAAAGAAGCCCACACCGACTCGAAAGTGGGGGGATTGGCTGATTGTGCTTCCGGCATACGTTTACCTCCTGCCTATAATATACCACAAATATGGTGGTATCAGATACCCATAAATCTGTCCCTATACTGCACGGAGCCGGGGTTTGGCTGGAAAAAAGTGACAAATGTAATGTTTTTGCTATGAAAACCAATGAGAAGACCTCGCACAGGGGCACAGAGGACACGGAGAGGCTTGAAAAAACCGCCCGAAAATGCTAAAATTACACCATTAGAACGGTGCCAGGCACCATTCAAAGGAGCATTACATGAAAAAGCAAATCCTATCAATAGCCTTGACCCTAGCCCTCCTTGCCAGCGCCGTGATGACAGCCGCAGCGCAGGAAAATGAATACGGACGTGGTAGGGAATACATTCTTACATTCGACAAACCCAGAAATATGAGCCAGACAATACAACCCGAAGGCAGCTTCCGTGGTGACGGTATAGCGGGGAGCTACATTGTTACGGAAAGGGAAATTATTGTCACTATTACTGAAAAGCCCGCGCTGGTTCCCATTTCATTGATTGAGGAAGAGTTAAAGAAATTGTTTGAAGGAATTCCAGCGACCCCGCCAACTGCACCGATGTCGGCACCTCTTTCCTCACCAATAATCATTACAAATTTCGATGTAACCTATACCTACGGAAAACCGGATGATTTAGCTGAAGCAATACAAGATGTAAGTGAATATCTGGAAGAACAAGGCGGTTATTTATGGGGTAATGAACAGCGAGGAGAATTTATTATAGGCGGACGAACTGAAGGTATTTATCGAGTTACCGGAGACACTGTTACGGTAAGTTTTAATGCTGGTCCCGGTATATTTATAATTAAAGAAGAATTCAGTTTTCATTTCGACAAACCAAGGAATATAAGTGAGGCAGTGAGAAAGGTGAGCGAGGAAATTAGAAAAAATAATGGAACCCTCACTGGCAATAACCTTGAACAACAAGGTAGTTTCAGCGTAAAAGGCGTAGTGGGGAGCTACATTGTTACAAACAGGGTCGATGTCACTATTACTGAGAGACCCTTCTATGCCTCTAAAGATCGTGTTGAGAGAGAAGTAATTGAATGGTTTAAAGGAATGTAAGTTCAGGTGCCAGGCACCATTCAAAGGAGCCCTACCATGAAAAAGCAAATCCTATTAACCGCCCTGACCCTGACCCTCCTTGCCAGCGCCGTGATGACCGCCGTAGCGGAGGAAGTCGTGGCGACGATTATGGCTGAACCAAGATTGTATGGAGGTGGATATACTTATGATTTGGATACTATGCCAGGCGACGGAATCATAGATAGACGTTTGAGCGTTAATACACGTAGTGGTATAGAAGTACTTGATATTTTACCAAGATACTTAAAAGTAGGTTGGCAAGTTGTGTATGAAAACAATGGGCTTAAGCCCTTTGAGGATTTTGGTGTTATTCGGGTAATTGAGATTATTTCGCCGGATAATACCCATATAGACCTTACTACATTGTTCGTAGAAAACAGAATAAAATATACTTTCACCTTCCTCTACGATAAGCTCGTCCGCGAAGGCCGCGCCCACTAACCCCACCTCGAAAAAGGAGCATCACCATGAAAAAGCAAATCCTATTAACCGCCCTGACCCTGACCCTCCTCGCCAGCGCCATGATGACAGCCGCAGCCGAGGAAGTCGTGGGAACGATTCTGTTTGAGCCAAAAAAAACAAGTAATAGTAGCTATGAATATTCTCTAGTTACCAATCCTGACAGTAGGGTAGCTGATAAAAGGATGATATTAACCTATGGTAGCGCTGGAAGAAGTGCTTTTTATTCTTTACCGGATTATCTTACAAAAGGCGCAAAAATCGTCTACGAAAACGAGGGTATGAGAAATACAATGGGAGAAACCATCAACTCCAAGAGAATGATAGCCATTATTATGGAAGACGGTTATTATATAGAGCTAACCGAGTTAATTTCTTTATATGAGATAGGCCTGTATTTTGATTATCTCTGGGATAAGCTCGTCCGCGAAGGCCGCGCCCGCTAACCCCACCCCCTAAAAAGGAGCCCTACCATGAAAAAGCAAATCCTATTAACCGCCCTGACCCTGACCCTCCTTGCCAGCGCCGTGATGACAGCCGCAGCGGAGGAAGCCGTAGCGACGATTGTAGGCGAGCCGAAATTATATGGAGGTGTATATACTTATGAATTGGATACGATGCCGGGTGACGGAATCATTGATAGAAATTTGTTTGTCAGTTACGATAGTTCAACTTTGGAAGAATTTAATATTTTACCAAGATACCTCAAAGAAGGTTGGAAAGTTGTATATGAAAACAATGGGCTTTCGCCTTTTGGGAATTTTGGAATTGCTCGTTTGATTGATATTATTTCACCGGATAATGTCCATATTGACCTTACTACATTGTTCTCATTAACTAGAATACAATATAATTTTCCCTATCTCTACGCCAAGCTCGTCCGCGAAGGCCGCGCCCGCTAACCCCACCCCCAAAAAGGAGCCCTACCATGAAAAAGCAAATCCTATTAACCGCCCTGACCCTGACTCTCCTTGCCAGCGCCGTGATACCAGCCGCAGCCGAGGAAGTCGTGGGGACGATTCTGTTTGAGCCGAGAAGAAGCAGTAATGGTTATAATCCTCGAGGTCCTTTCACCGAGTATATCTTAGATATAGATGACGATTTTGTTGAAGATCTGTATATGCGGGTTTACCTAGAGAACAAATGGAGTTTTGTTACTGACTCATTCGATACTTTATCCAGATACCTCAGAGAAGGGCGTCAAATCGTGTTTGAGAATGAAGGATTGAAGCTTTTTGACAGATTTGAAAGTGATCGTCTTCTTGCCATTATAATTGAAGGACGCAGAATCGAGCTTACCCAGTTATTTCGAAGGCAAGTGATAACCGACGAATTTCCCTACCTCGACAAGAAGCTTAAAGCACAAGGGCTATAGCCGACGGCCCAGACGCTAAAGCCAACGGAGCGGACGCTAAAGCCAACGGCGCAGACGCTAAAGCCAACGGAGCGGACGCTAAAGCCGACGGAGCGGACGCTAAAGCCAACGGGCCGGCGGCATAAATTAAGAGCGCGGAAGGGAGTGGAAAGCCCGCCGCGAAAGGAGAAGGATATGTCAACAGATTGGATGCCCTCACGGCGCGAGGAA
>JGI24698J34947_10000241_pt1 | contig 22787 bp, 26 predicted proteins | sample TergutMp193P3_FD_34947 | JGI IMG/M metagenome (IMG submission 34947) | reverse complement strand
TTTCGTGAGCCGCCATTATCACCGTTAGCTGATACTTTCGGCGGACTTCTTTCAGTACCGACATAAAGTCCTCTTTTCCACGGGGGTCAAGGCGGGAAAGAGGTTCGTCCAAAACAAGAACCTTCCCCATCATTGCAAGGGCGCAGGCGATTGAAAGACGCTGTTTTTCCCCGCCTGAAAGAGTCGAGGGGGCTCTTTTCTGAAAACCTGCAAGACCCGCAGCGGACAGAGCATACTCTACCCTCTTTAAAATTTCATCTGCGGGCAGAAGCAGGTTTTCAGGACCGAACGCGGTTTCATCACGGACGGAGGTTGTAAACAACTGCGCGTCAGGATCGTCAAGCACAATTCCCGACTTGACGGCAAGAGAGGAGGCATGTCCTTCCCTTGTATTTTCACCGTCAACAATTACGTTACCCAAAAACTGCCCGCCTAAATGGTGGGGAATGATTCCGTTAAAGAGTTTGCAAAAAGTTGTTTTGCCCGCGCCGTCCTCTCCCATAACCGCGAGAAATTCGCCTTCCGCTATCGAAAGATTAATGTCCCTTAACGCCCAATTTTTTTCACGGGGATAACGGTAGGAAACATTTTCAAGATTGACGATTGTCTCAGGCACTTTTATCCCTAAACAAGAAAAAAATTGAGTAATACAAGACCCGCCGAAAAAACAACGCAAACCGCAATTGACAGATAATCCCGCCCCTTCATTACGGGCCTTTCAAGCCAGGTCCTTGTCTTGTAAATACCGAACGCCCTTGCGTCCATCGCTATTGCCGCCGACCGCGCCCTTCGCATTGCACCTAACATCAGCGGGACGGCAAGAGACGGGTAGGCTTTTAATTTGCCCGCAAGGGAGCCTTCTTCAAAGGAACGCATACCGCGCAGTTTTTGAGAATCCATGATGAGCCTGCCCTCTTCCTGAAAAAGGGGAATCATGTTGAAAGCCGTGGTAATGATAAAGGCGGTACGGTAATTAAAGCCAAGGAAGCAAAGCCCGGCGGCAATTTCCCGAGGAGAGGCGGTCAGGGTAAGCATGGGCAGAAGGAGCGTCAATGCCGCCAGACGGCAGCAGATCGTAAGGCCCAAAAAAAGCCCGTCCCATTTCAGGGAACCCATACCGCCCAAAAGCGGGAACGAGGGCGGGAAAAGGGGTTTAACGATGTAACTTTCTCCGGGACCGAGAAGAATCTGCATGACGACAATAAAAACCGCTAACATTGCAAGTGGCTTTACGAAGGCGGTTTTGCGAAAGGGAATCCCGGCTGTCAGGCGGATAACGAGGAACGACAGCGCCAGGCATACAGCGGAAGGGAGTTTGTCAACGACAAAGACCATGACTGTAAACAGCATGACAAGCAGTATCTTTGTGCGGGGATCAAGCCTGAATATTACGGACATCGGCGGAAACCTTAAAAAACATTTGTAATTAACTATATACAAAAAAATAATAATATGCTATACTATAATATATCATCTATCATACATAAAAAAGGAGAAATTAAAATGACTGATGCAAAAACACGCATGGCAAACAGGGAGCGACAGAGAAAGTACCGTGAGGCGCACAGGGAAGAAATCAACCAGCAAAGGAAGGAACGGTACAATGATCGCATAGCAAAGGGGAAATGCCCGCGCTGCGGAGGCAAGATAAAAAAGGGCTACACCCTGTGTACGGACTGTTGTGAATATCAGGCAAACTTAAACCGGAAGTACGCGAAACAAAGAAAAAAACCGGCTGCTGCCAAACCGGCAAAGGCGGCAAAAACCAAGCCTGCAAAGGCAAAACCCAAAATAAAGAAAGTCTAGAAACTACCCCCTCCATAAAATTAACCACGGAGAATTTTTTAGAAGCTGTTCACGCGAACAGCGTTCTCCGGTGGTTGTGTTGATTCGATTAAAGTAAAATCTCAGGCAGTTTGTAAACATCCTCAACGCCGTCAACCAGAATTCCGCCCATGCCCATTTCAAGCGGGAGGGCAATGTCAATATCGTAACGGTCGCCGACTGAAATACACTGGTCAACAGAAACACCGCAGAGTTCCGCAGTTTTTAGTAAAATTTCCCTGTTGGGTTTTGAAAGACAGCAGGTATCAAGACCGGCTATTTTTTGCAACAGATCATGCACGCCGAGGGTTGAAAGGGTGCGGACCGCAACGGAAACAGGGTTGTTGGTAACAACCGCAAGTATAAAGCGGGAAGAGAGAGCCTCCAGAGCGGTTCGAAGTTTTTCGTCAACGGCAAGATAATCTTCAGGACGGTAGAGTTCTTTCCTCCACCTGATATTTTCTTCTGTTGAAATACCAAAGGCCTGTAAAGTACTTCCCAGGCTGATCGATTTCCCGTCATGATCGCAGGCCCACTTTTTCCGGTATTCTTCTACTTCACCGTACATCTGATCAAACGTTTTGCCCCTGATTTTCGCAAGACGCGCAACGGGAAGGTCTGTCTGGGTCCTTGAATACTCATCGTTGGTGTAAAGGGTCTGGTCCATGTCAAAAAAAACGGCAGGTTTCGTCAGGCAGGCAGGCAGGGCGAATATCTTCATGTAGCCTCATCATGGCTAAATGGCAGTTCATGTTGATGTTCGTTGAGCTTGGTTTGTGAAAGCAGGCGGTTGATGATAGCGGCGTTATCCAGCAGGCTTGAAACAGACTGATTCTGGTGCAGGCGGGAAATAACGTGGGCAAAAAGGCGGGAAATGTTCACATTGACATACCACTCGCGCTTTGTCACCTCTTCCTGATAGACAGCGTTTGTTCCGATGATACGGTAAAAAAGCCCCTCCTGATATGCCTCGTCAAAATGGGAAAGCGCGTTTCCCGTAAACAACGGAAGGCTGATGGAACAGATGATCCTGCGCGCCCCGTTTTCCTTCAGGAGCCTCATCCCCTTTATCAAAGTACCGCCTGTCCCCAAAATGTCATCCGCCATGAAAACGGTCTTGTCTTTTACATTGCCCAGCAGGCGGATCTGCGAAATATTCGTCTGCGCCGCGTCCTTGCTGACCATAGAATAGTCCCGTTCCTTGTACAAAAGGGCCAGCGGTCTTTTCAGGGCTGAGGCGAAAAATTTATTGCGATCAACAGCGCCGGTGTCGGGGGATACAACCACAAAATCATCGCTCAGGATTCCATCCATTTTGGTCAGGGTATTGATGATCTGATAACTGGCGTGGAGGTTTTCAAGCCTCATCTTATTGAAAGCGTTAATTATATCCCTGGAATGAATATCCAGGGTAATGATGTGGTTTACCCCGATGCTCTCAAAAATCTTCCCGATACGGCTCGCGGTAAGCCCTTCCCTCCCCTTTGCCTTGTGCTGTCTGGCATAAGGGTAGTTGGGTATTACCAGCGTGATCCGTTCCGCCCCCGCCTGCCTCACGGCATCGACGGTAACAAAAATGGTCATCAGATGATCGTTAATGGAAAGGTTATCTACCATACCGCTTGAAAATTTTACCGGAAAGTGGTTTTCCACATCCTGAAAAATATACACATCCTTACCGCGAATCGACTCTTCAATTTCTGATTTTATCTCCCCGTTCGGGAAAATGGTAAATTTGACGGGAACCTTGAACTCCCTTGAGTCCCTTATGGTTCCGCTCTGCGAATCAGGCCCTCGGGTTACTATTCTGTTGACAAGGGCGATTTGCAGGTCTACCTGCTCCTCGCTGATATGGTAGCGGTTTGCAAGCTCGTCTACCGCGTGTTTATGATTCTGACGGTACTTGTGCTTAAGGTGTGTAATGACTTCATCGGCGAAAACTTCACCTCCAGGACAGGCAATTATGGCAAGGTTTGCCGGATTGAAGTACTTCATGGTATGCCTTATTTCTAGCATAGAAAGAGAGGAAGTTCAAGAGGCTAAAACCGTCCTTCTACTCCGCCCAGCCCCGGCTTCTGCCTACGGCTTTATGCCAGCCCGCAATGAGTTTCTCGCGGGATTCATCGTCCATTCCCGGCTCAAAGACAGCTTGACACTTCCATCGGCTTTTTACTTCATCCCGGTCTTTCCAAAAACCCACGGTAATTCCGGCAAGGCACGCCGCTCCAAGGGCTGTGGTTTCCTGAACCAACGGGCGTATTATGGCAATTCTGCAAATATTGGACTGGAACTGCATGAGGAATTTATCCCTACAGGCCCCTCCGTCAACTTTCAGTTCCGGCATTCTTACGCCGGTATCTTTTTCCATTGCCCTAAGCAGGTCCAGCACCTGATAGGCGATAGACTCCTGCGCCGCCCTGATAATGTGGGCGCGTTTTGTCCCCCTCGTTATCCCGACAATACAGCCTCGGGCATACATATCCCAGTAAGGAGCGCCGAGTCCCGTAAACGCCGGAACAAGGTAGACTCCTGCGGTATCGCTTACTTTGGAGGCAAAGTATTCACTGTCCCGGCTGTCCGTAACAATGCGCATCTCGTCCCTCAGCCACTGGATAACCGCACCTCCTGTAAAGACCGAACCTTCGAGGGCGTATTGCACCTTTTCCGAAAGACCGGCGGCAATGGTGGTCAAAAGGCCGTTACCGCTTGAGGCGGCATCCGTGCCGGTATTCATCAACAGGAAACAGCCTGTACCATAAGTACACTTCGCTTCGCCCTTATTGAAACAACACTGGCCAAAAAGAGCCGCCTGTTGATCTCCCGCATTGCCCGCGATTGGAATTTCAACCCCCTGAACATTGGCGGAAGCGAAAAATGAGCCTGACGGTTTTACCTCAGGAAGCATGGCACGCGGGATACCGAGCGCGTCAAGGAGCCTGTCGTCCCAATCCAGCCTGTGAATATCGAAGATCATTGTACGGCTTGCATTGGTGTAATCGGTAACGTGCGCCTTCCCTCCTGTAAGTTTCCAGATGAGCCATGTATCCACAGTACCGAAAAGTATTTCGCCGTTTTTTGCTTTCTCCCGTGCCCCGTCAACATGATCCAGTATCCACTTGATCTTTGTTCCCGAAAAATACGCATCAGGTATAAGGCCCGTCGTTTTCGTTATATAATCGCCAAGACCGTCGTTTTTAAGAGCGTCAACAATGGCGGAAGTCCTTCGGCACTGCCACACAATTGCGTTGTAAATTGGAAGCCCTGTTTTTTTGTCCCAGAGGATCGTAGTCTCCCGCTGATTGGTAATTCCGATAGCGGCAATATCCTGCGCTTTCACATCCGCCTTTTTGATAAGGTCGGTCATCACGCCGTACTGTGTAGAAAAAATTTCCATCGGGTCATGTTCAACCCAGCCCTCACGCGGATAAATTTGAGTAAACTCTTTTTGCTCTACCGAGGCGATATTCTGTTCGTGATCAAACAAAATCGCCCGCGAGCTTGTTGTCCCCTGATCAAGGGAAAGAATGTACTTCGCCATAAATTTTAAGCCGTAACAGCGCCCGCTCGTTCTATTTCTGCGGAAGGTTCAGTCTCATAAACAGGTTCAGATTCTTCTACAAGGCACATCTTGTCATAGTAGCGCATTCTGTCTTCGGAGATCCCCCCTACCTCAAAATCAGCCATCGCATCTTCGTGAACCGCTTTATAAATTTCACTTTTATATTTCATCTCCAGCCTCCTTGGGAACCTCTACCAAAGTTCCTCTCCTTATTCGATTTTCAATTTGCCCATCACTTAATGAAAAAACATCCTTAGCCCTATCCTTAAAAATCTGCAACTCGCCTTTGTCAATATTGCCTCTATCGGATTTCGCAAAGCCATAAGCAAAAACGGTGCGAAACTCGCTCTTGAAGAATACAATTACCCGGTAACCGCCAGATTTTCCTTCGCCTGGACGGGCTAACCGTACCTTGAAAACCCCGCCTCCCAAGTTAGCCTCAGCCTGCCCTGATTCAAGTTGTTTCACAATTTCCCGAAGCTCTTCATCGTTGATTTTTTCCTTACGGGCAAACCGGGAAAACCAAGTATTCTTGAATATCCTCACTTATCAACAATAGCCTAAAATCGGGATTTTTTCAAGTAAAATCAGAATTGATACGAATCCAGCTTGTACTCTTCAATGAGCGATTTGAGCGTTTTTTTCAGGCTGTCGTTCAGTGGGACTCCTTTTTCTTTGCGGGAGAGCCATGCGAGGTATTCTTTTTCCCCGGCGGTGTAGATGCGCTCCTGTCCGGGCGCTTTGACGGAGGCGCGTAATTCACGCAGAATGTCTCCGGTGGTTTTTTTGAATTGGGCGGGCTCGACAAAGGCGTTGATGTCAACGGCGATAAAGAAGTGCCCCAGATGGAACGGAGTTTTTTTGCCGTTTGCGTCAATGCCGTTCAGGGCTTTCAGAAACTGGCCCTGCTGTAGGGCGGCGCTGAGGATTTCTACCACCGTCGCATAACCGTAGCCCTTGTAACCGGCTGTGTCTTCGCCGAGACCGCCGAGGGGGGCAAGGGCGCAAGTGTCTTTTGTAAGACCTGCAAGGGCTTTTGCGGGGTCTGTTTCGCTTGAACCGTCGCGGTTTATAACCCAGCCTTCGGGCATTGTTTTGTTGATGCGATCGTAGTGTTCAATTTTGCCTCTTTGCGAAACAGAGGTAGCGCAGTCCAGCACGAAGGGAAAATCCTCGTCGGTGGGAAGTCCGAAGGTGAGCGGGTTTGTGCCGAGCATATTGTCGATTCCAAAGGTGGGCGCGATTGAAGGGCGCGCATTTGTTCCGGTGATGCCGATCATGTCATTGTTAGCCGCCATTGTCGCGTAATAGCCGGCGATGCCGTAGTGCGTGGAGTTACGCGCAACTACCATGCCAAGTCCGTACCTTTTCGCCTTGTCAATCGCCGTCTGCATCGACCTCTTTCCGATAACGTGGCCCATGCCGTCATGCCCGTCAACAACGGCGGTGGCAAGATGATCTTTTACTACTTCAAAATTGGTAACAGGATTTTGAATGCCGTCTTTTATCCTGTCGATGTAAATCGGCTTGAACCTGCCAACCCCGTGAGAATCAATTCCGCGCTTGTCAGACTCGATCAGTATTTCCGCACAAACTGCCGCGTCATCGGCGGGTACGCCTACTTTTACAAAAACATCTCTCATAAAAGATTCCAGTTTATCAAAACTCGCGTAATTTCCGTTATCTGCCATATTTATCTCCCTCAGTTTTACCTAACACTTTCTGCCGACGGCGATAAGTTTTGCCGCGTTCTGGTCATAACCGCTCTCGTTCCAATTGCCGTAAATTTCCACTTTGGAAAAACCGGCTTCATGCAGTATGTCCCTCAGTTCCGATGCCGAATACAGACGCTGTGTAAGAATTTTTTCGATTCTCATTTCACCCTTAATCAGTATCCACCTGTTTTTTAAAAATGTCCATGCGTCAAGCGGTTCATATTCAGTCAGCACGGTAAATCCGGCGCGTTCAAACCATTCGGCTTCAACAAAGTCACGGACGGCGATTTCCTTTCCAAGCGTTTCAATGATAAAACAGCCGCCTGATTTTAGGGATTCATAAACATTTCGTAAAAACTGAAGGTCGTCCTGCCGGCTTGCAAAATATCCGAATGAAACATAGAGGTTTACCGCGATGTCAAAAAAATCGGGCCTTACAAAGTCCCTTGCATCCGCGTGAATATATTCAATATTGAGGTTTTCGTAAGAGGCTTCTTCTCTTGCGGTTTGCAGATAAGTTTCGGTAATGTCAACGCCGGTTACCGAATATCCCCTGCGGGCAAGCTCTGAGCTTATCCTGCCGAAGCCGCAGCAAACATCCAGAACTTTCGGGCTTGAACGAAGAGGAGGTCTTGACGTTTCACCGTAAAAATCAAAACCCGCAAGATGAGTAACGCCGTCGGCCAATTCAGGCACTTCCGCCCAACGAACATCGTCAAACATAATGGGAGCAAACTGTTCCCAAAATTCCGCGTCATTGAACCATTCTGAATTTTTTTGGGTTCTATGCAACCGAACTTTCCGACAACGGGTTTATATAGCCGGTCTGTATACAGATGTTGAAAAGATGTCTTGTGATGGTCTCTTCGGATGTTCTAACGCTTCCGTCTCTGTTTCGGGTAAAACGGACAAGATAATCATCTTCCATTTCCTGCAGAATATCAATGTACTCTGTGTAACCTGGTAAACACTTAATACTGTAACGTTTCATGCTTTTTTTATCGGAATATTTAGCGCGGAGCTTGAGATAATTTTCCATTTATTTTAAACTGAAAAAATGAAGCTCCGTTTAAAAATGTTTCTTGTTATCCTGCCGTTGGTTATCGTTCCGTTGATATTGGCTGAGACCGCGTCGTATTTTCACGCGGTAAACGGCGTTACAGGGCTTGCGAGACAGCTTTTGGGCTTTCAGCTTGGAGAGCTGGAAAAATTCGCGAACAGCCAATGGTCGCTGTTAGTGGAAAATAAGTACGCGGGAAGCCCCGACATGGTAGAAGCCGCGAAAAAAGCGGTTGAACAATACGGGCGCAGTATTATCCTAAGCGATACTGAAACTATTTTCGCGGTGGATTACAACGGCGATGTCGCGATGTCAAGTTCACAGACGCAGATTCTTGGTCCTGAGAAAGAAGAATTGATGAGGCTTCTGACCGCCGAAAATCAGGGGCTTCAAACCGCAGTCATAGGAGGAGAGAAACGGATTTTTCAATCTTTTTATTTTACGCCCTTTGAATGGTATATCCTTATCAGCGAAAAGGAGCAGGTTTTTTACAAAGACGCGCAAAATATCGCATTACAAACCATCATTACGTTATGCGCGTCATCTGCAATATCCGTTCTGCTCCTTGTGTTTATTACCGGACGGTTTACCAATCCGCTTAAACGGATTGTGCAGGCAATGAATAAAATAATCGAAACCGCCGATTTTTCCTCACAGGTGGAAGTTGAATACGGCGATGAAACCGGCGTTCTTGCACAAACATTTAACAGGATGACTGAAGAGCTGGACAGGGCTTACGGTCAAATCAAGCGTTACGCGTTTGACGCTGTTCTTGCGGGAAAAAAAGAAGAACGCATCCGCCAGATTTTTCAGAAGTACGTTCCCAATGACGTAATCGAACGCTTCTTCGCTTCACCTGAAAAAATGCTTGTCGGCGACAATCGAAAAATTTCGATCCTCTTTTCAGACATACGCAGTTTCACGACAATTTCCGAAGGAATGGCCCCGGACGATCTGGTAAATTCACTGAACCGCTACTTTTCCGGGCAGGTTGATGTTATCTACAACAGGAACGGCGTTGTAGACAAATACATCGGGGACGCGATTATGGCGTTTTGGGGCGCTCCAGAAAAACACGAAGATGACGCGTTACAGTCCGTTTTATCCGGCCTTGAAATGATCGACTCACTTGAAAGTTTCAATGAAAACCAGCGCAGGCTCGGCAAGTGCGAATTCCACATCGGCATAGGAATCAACTACGGTGAAGTAACTGTCGGCAACATCGGCAGTGAGCGGAAGATGGACTACACTGTAATCGGGGACGCGGTAAATCTCGCCTCGCGCATGGAAGGACTTACAAAAACATATCACGCGCAGATTCTGATTTCCGAAAGCCTGTTTGAGGAATTGCGAAGAACTTCCCAGGCCGCCGGTTTAAACTACAGGCTCCTTGATACGGTAGCGGTAAAGGGCAAGTCACGCGGAGTTAAAATATTTACTGTTAAGCGTTCCCTTCCGCCTGAAGAGCAAAAAGCGTGGCCCGTGCATAATCAGGGAATGAAGCTCTACTACAACCGCTCTTTCAAGGAAGCCGCGCAAAAATTCAGGGAAGTTCTCAACCTTCTGCCCGGCGACTTCAACGCGGAAAATCTTTACAAAAGGTGCGTGGAATACTCATCCTCCCCGCCTCCCCAAAACTGGGACGGCGTTGAGGTGATGAAAACGAAGTGATTTTTTTATTCCTGCAAGGCGGCCTGGATATTGTTAAGGCGGTTATTTAGTCTGACAATCTCCTGATCCTTGGACTCGTTTTGGGATCGCAGTTCTGCGGCTGTTTGCGAAAGAGCGGTTTTTTCCGATTCAAGGGACGCAATGGTTCTGTTCCTTTCGGCAACGGTAGATTCAAGGGAAGAATTCGCGGCGCGCAGGGAAGAGACGGTTTCTTCAAGTTGACTCAAGAGAAGCGACTGCTCTGTACTTCCTGAGTTTAACGTGTCGTTTAACGCATCAATGGTTCTTTGCATTTGCGCGGCAGTTTCTTCAAGACGGGCATTCCTCTCCTGTAACTCACCCTGCTGTAGATCCGCGCCGTTACCCGCTCCGCCTGTTTTTCGCATTTCATTGATCATCGCTTCCATTGAATGTAACGCCTGACTGTAAAATTCCCTCCTTGACTGAAACGAGCGGGAAGAGGAAACATAGTTGTTATTGTTAAGTTGACGCAAACCTTCTACAATTTGCGCCGCCTGATCAAAACGGCTGTTTTGGACAAGTTCGTTAACCGAGGCAAAACCGCCTGCCATCTGCGCGTCTATCGCGGTAATTCTGTCCTGCTCGCTTGCCAGGCGATCAAGTTCTCTCACGGCGGAATCCGGTTCGCCTGAACTCCGCGTCTGGGAGACGGCAAAATCCCTCGTTCTTTCTTCAAGCTGTGCGCGAAGGGCGGCTTCCCTCGAACGGTAATCTTCCAGAATCTGCGAACGCTCCTCCCGCAAAACTGCAAGACCGCTACGGTACGTGTCTTGCAGAGCCAGAAGATCTCTTTGGGAAGCCAGCTGATCATTGTTTAAAATTTGACCATCCGAAAACAGCCGTGCAAGCCGGCTGTCCACTTCCGCAAGCCGTGATGAAATCGCCTCTATTTCCTGATCCTTTGAAGCGATCTTCACTTCTGATTCCCGGCGTATTTCCTCAATGAGTGCGCGTTCCGTAAGATTGTAGACAGCGTCCCCTGTCCTTACCTGTGCGTCCTTCTTTCCGTTTAGGGAGACAATAAAAAAAGCTCCGCCGAGCATTATCACAATGGCGGCGATGTTAAACGCAACCGGAAAAAACGCGCCGCTTTTTTTCGCGTTAATTTCAGGCTTCGCGGAGGATACGCTCTGCGAAAGCAGACGGCGGTTTTTTTCGGCAATTCCGTTTATCTGTGAAAATATTTCCCTTTGCTCTTCTACTGAAATCCCTGAAGTTGTATCGAAAACAACTTCATCGTTACTCGTCATTTTTCTTTACCTTTAACTCGGCTTTTTCAGCTTCTTTCGCGGCAAGGCGAATTCCGCCCGCTTTAAGACCGCGCACATTGTAGTCCTGCGCTTTGAAATCTTCCGAGAGAACTTTAAGCCGGGGCTTGGGCGCGTATTTTACGCTAAAGGCAAATTTGGGACGGTCGTCAACGTGAAGAATCTGCGAGCCGTCCGGGACAAGAAAATAATCCTTGTTCATGATCCAGCCTTCGATTACACAGCGTTTTATGCACGGGAAGCCCGTTTCTTTTTCTTTGTAAATAATTGTAAAAATTGTTTTCGCCAGCGTCTCCTTGTCCGCAACGCCTACCCACCACGCTTCCGCGCCGACAAATGTTTTTTCGGGGAGATCCATTACCGTGTACATTCCGTTTTTGCGGATAGCGAGAATTCTGTCGAAGGGAGAAACTTCGGCTATCTTCGCGCCCGCTACATTTGTTCCAAGATAGCCGGATTTACTGTCGTATTTTAGATCAACATCCCGCTTTACGACTTCCTTGGCGACGACTTTGTCAAAAGCGCCGACTATGGTTTTCCGCGCCCCCCCGCCTATCTCTTCATTGGATTTTATTTTAGCGATAATTCCTTTAAGCCAGGAAATTGAGTAACCCACGATATTTTTCAGGTGGGCGTTTATTTCCTTTATACGCGCCTGTATCTGCTCCATCTCGTCGCGGGCCTTGTTGATGTCGTATAACGAAATCCTGCGGATGGGAATCCTCAAAAGGTGTTCAACATCGTCCTCCGAAACACCGCGAGGGCCGACTTCCTTCATAAAGGGCTTAAAGCCCGCGATTACGGCATCCTGCACTCCCTTCGCGGTTTTCATCTTTTCGATGCCCTTGTAGATTCTCTCTTCTATAAATATCCTTTCCAGAGTGCGAAGGTGCAGTTTGTCAAGGAGTTCCTTTTTTTCAAGTTCCAGTTCTTTGGTGAGAATCTTTACAAGCTGTTTCGCGTGATGTTTGATTACGTCGTTTACCGTCATCACAGCGGGCAGTCCGTCTTTAATCACAAGGAGGTTTACGGAGATTGACTGTTCGCACTCGGTAAAGGCAAAGAGCGCGTCAACCGTTTCCTGCGCGTACACGCCCCGGGCAAGTTTGATTTCGATCTCAACCTTGTCTGTGGTAAAATCGTTGATACCCAGTATTTTGATTCTGCCCGCCCTCGCCGCCGAGTCGATACTGTTGATGATACTCTCGGTGGTTGAGCCGAACGGAAGCTCCGTGATGAGGATGCGCTTTGGGTCGGAGGTGTCAAGTTTGGCGCGTACCAGAACCTTGCCGTTCCCGCCCTCATAGCCGGAAACATCGACATAGCCGCCTGTGGGGAAATCGGGGTAAAGCTCAAATTTTTTGCCGGAAAGGCAGGCAATCTCCGCTTCAAGGACTTCAAGGACATTGTGAGGCAGAATTTTTGTTGACATTCCGACTGCAATTCCCTCCACCCCCATGATCAGCACAACGGGGATTTTTGCCGGAAAGAGAACCGGCTCCCGGTTGCGCCCGTCGTAAGAGTCCGCCCATATTGTAAGTTTGGGGTTGTAAAAAATATCCTTGGCGAGCGGCGTTACGCGACATTCGATATAGCGAGGCGCGGAAGCGTCGTCCCCCGTGAACAGGTTGCCGAAGTTCCCCTGCCTGTCGATGAAAAGTTCCTTGTTGGCAAGCACCACAAGCGCGGGGTTAATCGAAGCCTCCCCGTGCGGGTGGTACTTCATGCAGTGGCCCGTCACGTTGGCGACCTTGTGGAATTTGCCGTCGTCCATCTCGAAGAGCGAATGAAGGATACGCCTCTGGACGGGCTTCAGTCCGTCTTCAAGATCGGGGATGGCCCTGTCTTTTATTACATAGGAGGCGTATTCAAGAAAGTTGCGGTCGAAAAGGTTCTTTATGTAAGCCATTGACTATACTGTATAATAGAGGGGCAATGGGGGTCAATCGGCACAAAGAAAGCGGAGGAAAATCATCCGCTCCGTTGACTAAATTCCGCTATTGTTGTACTCTGTTTTTAACACTAACTTTAAGGAGAAAACTATGGCTCAAGCCAGTAAAAACAGCCGTACCGCGAGCGCTACACAGAGGTTTACCTGTGCCTGCGGGGGCGAAATAAAGATGAAAACCCTTTTTGAAAGCGGGAAGGTTAAGAATGTAGCGGAATGCGAGAAATGCAAGCGGACGGAGAGGCGTCCTTCGGATTTTAAATAGCCTGTATACGCCATTAAAACGGCGTATACAGGCGCGCTAAGCGTCATTGCTTCGCAACGACGCTTAGCGTAGGTGTTTACGGACACCCCTTCGGGGCGTCGTAAACACCCATAGAGAGGGAGAGAGGTGTTATGTTTAGTGGAGGGTGTTTGCGGACACCCTTCGGGGCGTCGTAAACACCCATAGGGGGAGAGAGGGAGAGGTATTGCTTCGCAATGCTTTGGTGGAGGGGTTTACGGACACCCTTTGGGTGTCGTAAACGATCCATAAGAGGGAGAGAGGTGTTTACGGAACACTCCTTCGGGGTGTCGTAAACGGATCCATAAGATAGACGAAACAAGTTTTAGTTTGGAGGAATTCATTGGCTAAGAAACAGAGTTCGGCGGAAAAACGGCATCGTAAGAGTGAAGAGCGCCGTCTTCGCAATAAATCGGCAAAGAGCGCGGTCAGAACCAGCGTGAAAAAGTTTGTGGCTCTCGCGCAGAAAAAAGACCCGGGAGCTGACACGGCGTTGAGGGAGATGATCAAAAAGCTCGATACAGCCGCCGGGAAGGGCATTATATCCAAAAACGCGGCGGCCAGAAAAAAATCAAGGATGCAGCGGTTTTATAATGTAACAAAAGCGGCGCAATAAAAAAATAATGCCGGCGAAAAAAATTACCAAAGCTGACATTATTGACGCATTGTATGAAAAAACAGGGATGAATCGCAGTGAAATTCGCGGCGCTATTGATATCTTCATTGATGAGATGAAGGATGCCCTTATGCGCCGACAGGTGATTGAACTGCGGGGTTTTGGAACATTCGAGGTAAAAATTCGCAAGGCGCGTCAGAGGGCGCGTAATCCCAGAACGGGCGAAAGCATCGTTATCCATTCGCATGGGGTGGTCGCTTTCCGTTCAGGGCGTGAATTGAAACAGGCTGTGTGGACAATCAACGATAACGATGCGGTCTTAGATGGCAAATGATGGAAAAAAAGAACGGCTGGATAATTTCAATTTTATCCCAACTGGGTCTTATTGCGGCGGCGGCTGTAATTTTTGCCGGTTCATTTCCCAATCTTCTCTTTGAAAACGGGCTTCCCTTTCTCGCCTGGTTTGCGTATATTCCAATTCTTTTGGTTATTCACAGGAGCAATTTTTTAGCGTGTATCGCCTGGGGCGTGATTTACGGGTTCGCCTCTTACGGCCTTTTTAACTATTGGCTTGGCGTTTTCCATCCAATGGCAGGGACAATCGTATACGGCATTTATATGTTTTACCTGGCCGTGGTTTTCCTTCTATTAAAGCTGGCCGATGTTTTATACCCTAACCGTTCATACATCGTTCAGTGGACAATTTGGCTTGCCTTTGAATATCTGCGCACAAAGGGGTTTTTGGGGTACTCCTACGGTATAACCGGATACTCGCAGTGGCGCGTTATTCCCCTGATTCAAATAGCAAGTCTCACGGGGGTGTGGGGGGTTTCCGCCCTTGTTACTTTTCCATCTTTTTGGCTGGCTTCGGCGTTGAGGGATTGGCGTTTGCCGGAAGGGATAAGGGGAATCGGCAGGGCGGCTGCCGTGTTTTTCAGAAAAGAGGCAATACCGGCTGTTTTATGGATAGCCGCCCTTTCCTCCTCGCTGGTTTTCGGCGTTGTGTCAAACAGAGACTTTTCGTCTTATCCGACGGCTCAAATCGCCCTTATACAGCATAACACCGACCCGTGGCAGGCTACAAAGGCCCCTACCCTATGGCAGATAAATCAGGCGTACAGGAAGGACCTCGAAATTTTAAAACGGCTTTCCGATGAAGCGATTACATCCCATCCGAAACCTCAGTTGGTCGTATGGCCGGAAACCGCCTTTGTTCCAAGAATCCACTGGCATCTTACATACCGCGACGATCAGGATTCATGGATACTGGTAAGGGAGCTTTTTGAATATCTTTCCGGGAGGGATGTCCCATTTTTAATAGGCAATGACGATGCGCGTATGGAACCCGCGAAAAATCCCGATCAATATGACAGCTACCGCGTTGATTATAATGCGTCGATTCTTTTTATAAACGGCGAGATGGCCGAATTGTACCGGAAACTCCACCTTGTTCCCTTTACGGAACATTTTCCCTATAGAAAACAGCTTCCGTTTTTGTACAACGCGCTGATAAGGGCCGACACCCATTTTTGGGAAAAGGGAGATGAGCCGACGGTCTTTCAGGGGCCGGGATTTTCCTTTTCAACACCAATATGTTTTGAAGATACCTTCGGCTACCTGTCCAGAAATTTCGTCCTGCGGGGAGCGGATGCGCTTGTAAACATTTCAAATGACGCATGGTCAAAAAGCCTGCCCGCCCAAAACCAGCACCTCTCAATGGCGGTCTTCAGGGCTGTGGAAAATCACCGTTCTATGGTACGTTCCACCGTTTCCGGCCAAACCTGCGCCGTAGACCCCAACGGCAGGGTAATAGCTATGGCGGTTCCCTTCACCGAAGCCTGGCTGAACGTAGCAATACCTCTGGTAACGGGAAATACGCTCTACACCCGTTACGGAGATTACCTGGCATTGGCGTTCACTTCCGCCTCGGTAATTTTGTTGCTTTTCGCCGCGGTTTGGTGTACAATACGAAGAGGCTTAAAACGATGAATACCCAGAAGAAGATATTGGTTGCCGATGACGAAGCCGTAAATCTTGATTTTTTTGACTTGATGCTGTCCAAGCTCGGTTTTGTAGTTGAAAAAACCGCCGACGGCAGCGATGTTGTTGAAAAAGTAAAAAAATTCCACCCCGATTTAATCCTCCTTGACAATATCATGCCCGGAATGACGGGCAAGGATATAACAAAAACCCTCAGAAAAGACCCGAATTTCAGGGGAGTGCCGATCATCATGATCTCCGCCCTGGACGATGTTAAGGATAAAGTCGCCTGTTTTGAAGCGGGGGTTGATGATTATATAACAAAACCCTATAATTTTTCAGAAGTACTGGCGAGGATAAACGCGGTGCTTCGTAACCGCGAGCTGTTTGACCAGATAGCGGTAAGGGAAACCCGCCTTGTCCTGGCTGAGGAGTTGAACAGGGATTTAAAGGAAAACCTTTCGGTCTTTGTAGGGAGCATTGACGAGCTTGACAAGGCAATCACAATGATCAGCGAAAACGCCCCGGCTGACGGGGAAAATTTTAACAGGGAGACTCTTGTCAGTCTTGTAAAACCGGTCAGCGAAAAGATAATGTCCGTGCGCAAGCACATCGCGGCCCTTGACGCAAGGATTGAAAAAACCATTAATGAATGGGATAATCTGAAAAAGGACGAGATAAGGCTTCCGGTTTTGGAAAATCAAATACGGAAATTCCTGCATCAGCAGCAATAATTCTTGACAGCGTACAATGAGGTTAAAATGCCCAAATGGGAAGGGAAAAAAAAGGACAGCGCGGAAATAGTGGTTTTGGGAAGAACCACAAGATTTACAGGGATGCTTAAATTCGAATCAACTTTAAGGATTCAGGGAAGTTTTAACGGAACCATTGAAGCGGTGGGCGATCTTATTGTTGACAGGGAGGCGGTTGTTGACGCCGATCACATAGCGGTCAGTTCCCTTACGGTTTACGGCAATATTTCAGGTGCAGTGCAGGCGCTGGACAAAGTTGACATGATGAGCGGCGCAAAGGTAAGGGGCGACATAAGCGCCGCGAGGCTTCGCATAGCGGACGGCGTTCTTTTTGAGGGAAAGTGCAAGATGACAGGCGTGGACAAAGACGTGGAAATTTTCCACCGTCCTGCCGAAGAGATAAAGGCGGATTTACAGCGTACCAATGGAAGAGCGTGATTTTTTTACCGGAATGTCAGGGGATATGTCAATCCGGGAACTGACGGACCATGCAGAAAAAGCCTCAAGGGTGTTGATACAAAAATTAAAGTCGCTTTCCCTTACCCTGGCTCTTGCGGAATCGTGCACTGCGGGCCTTGTTTCGTCCCTGTTGGCGGGCGTACCCGGAGCTTCGGCTGTTTTGTGGGGTTCCTTTGTGTGTTACACAAAAGAAGCGAAAGTTTCCATGCTGGGAATTGACAGCCGCGTCCTTGACGAACACGGCCTTGTAAGCGGGGAAACAGCCGGCGCGATGGCATCAGGCGCGGTTCAAAAAAGCGGCGCGTATCTTGCCGCCTCGGTAACAGGGCTCGCCGGTCCCGAAGGAGACGGCAGTAACATTGCGGTCGGGACAGTCTGGGCGGCGGCACTGTACAAAGGAGAAACCCCTATGGCGCGTGAGTTCCATTTTACAGGTTCCAGAAATTCTGTCCGCCTGCACGCCTCTATCGCGGTACTGGAATTAATAAACAACGTATTGAACCTCAACCGAGTTTTACCGCTTGACGGAAAAACGAAGGTTCCCCTCTTGACAAAAAAATGAGAAGATATTATTATTGGGGTTATCCTTTCAATTATCATGTATGCATAGAATAAAAATAAACGAGCATATCCTGTTATCCCGCATTTTCCGGCGGGAATGACAATCCATATAGGTGGTAAAAATGGCAGTTGTACGAAGAGGCAGAAGGCCGGCAATTAATGAAGGCATGGAAAACGCAAACGGCGTGGAATCCGAAAACTTTCAAGGCCGGGAATCTGACAACATTGAAAAAACAAACCGTGTAGTTGTCCGTGCGGGGATAAGAAGAAACCCCTCGGACTATGACAGTTCTGATTACAGGCAGGGCGAGGATGAGGGGGAATTACCGGCTCTACCCAAATTGCCCTCCATGCCGGATCTTTACGGCAAACCCATACCCCGCCAGGATCAGGACAACAGCAAACCCCGTCTTACAATAAACGAGCTAATCAGGCTTAACATGATGGACCTGCGCGAACTTGCCGCGTGTTACAACATCACGCACGACGACATGATTGCTCTTAAAAAACAGGAAATAGTTTTCGCCATCCTTAAAGGGCACACCGAAAGGGGAGGAATCATATACGCCTACGGCTCTCTTGAGATACTGCCGGACAGCTACGGGTTTTTGCGCAGTCCACAGAACTCCTACCTTCCCGGCCCCGACGACATTTACATCAGCCCGAGCCAAATCCGTCTCTTTGCCCTTAAAACGGGCGACACCGTATACGGCCAGATCCGCAGTCCCAAGGAAGGGGAGCGTTTCTTCGCCATGCTGAGGGTAGAAACCGTCAACTACGACGACCCCACGGTCGCCCAGAACCGCGTTCCGTTCGACAACCTTACCCCCCTGTACCCAAACCGCAAACTCGACCTTGAAACTTCCACCGAAGGGATGAGCGAAAGGTTCATCAATTTGTTCTGCCCCATCGGCAAGGGTCAGCGCGCTCTTATAGTCTCGCCCCCAAGAACCGGTAAAACCGTCATGATGCAAAAAATCGCCAACGCGATTACGAGGAACCACCCCGAAGTTTACCTTATCGTCCTTCTAATCGACGAGCGTCCCGAAGAAGTGACGGACATGGAACGCACGGTACGCGCGGAAGTAATTTCCTCAACCTTTGACGAACAGGCGACCCGCCATGTTCAGGTTACGGAGATGGTGCTTGAAAAAGCCAAACGCCTCGTGGAACACAAAAAGGACGTTGTCATTCTTTTAGACTCGATCACCCGCTTGGCGCGCGCGTATAACCAGACAGTTCCCACATCCGGGAAGATTCTTTCAGGCGGCGTTGATTCAAACGCCCTGCACAAACCCAAGCGCTTTTTCGGCGCGGCGCGTAATATAGAAGAAGGCGGGAGCCTTACGATCATTTCAACCGCGCTCGTGGAGACCGGAAGCCGTATGGACGAAGTAATCTTTGAAGAGTTCAAGGGAACCGGCAACATGGAAATCAACCTTGACAGGCGCATATCCGACCGCCGTCTCTTCCCGGCAATCAACATCAAAAAGTCCGGCACCCGCAAGGAAGAACTGCTCCTTACAGAAGAAGAAATCCAGAAGATTTGGATACTGCGGAAAGTTATCAATCAAATGGACGATATCGAGATCATCGAATTCCTGGTTGACAAGATGAAGAAAACCAAGAATAATGAGGTATTCCTGAAGTCTATGAACACCGGCACCGCCGGCATGGATTAATTTGGAGGATAAAAATGAGAGATGGAATTCATCCAAAATACGAGATGACAAAAATAACCTGCGCCTGCGGTAACGTAATAGAAACCCGTTCCACCATCAAGGACATCAAGGTTGAAATTTGTTCCGCCTGCCACCCCTTCTTTACCGGCAAACAAAAACTGGTAGACACCGCCGGACGCATCGAAAGGTTCAGGAAAAAATACAACATCAAAGAGTAGTGCTGTTATGGGACTTGTTTACTCTGAAATTAAATTAGTGAATCTCGAAGACAAATTGAATGCCAAGAACGGGGTTATCAAAGAACAGGAAATACGCTCAATGACCGTAACCGCGATGGTAGACACCGGAGCCGGGAATCTTGTTATTAATGAAGCTACCCGCGAAAAACTCGGCCTTGAAAAAAAAGGAACGCAATCGGGGATTCTCGCGGACGGGGTCAGAGGGATTTACGACATGGCAGGACCGCTGGAAATATGGTGGAAGGACCGCAGTTTTGTTCTGAACACTATGGTAATACCTAACGCAAGTGAAATTCTGCTCGGAGCTCTCCCCCTCGAAGGCATGGACTTAATCGTAGACCCGCTTGGGGAGAATCTTGTCGGCGCTCATGGAAACGAGATAGTGTTCAGGGTGTAACCAAGAACGCCTTTGGCATTTTTTTGCCCTTAAAATCTTCGTCAACAATTCTGTTTCCCAAATCTGTTACGCGCACATTTTCCGCGTGGGGAGCGAGCCGGGTTTCCAGTTCATCAAATATTGCCGTGCAATGGCGCGTGTTTACGCTGAGGAAAATTTTCCCTCCCGGAGAAAGAAGGTTTAGGCACTTTGCGAGTAATCCCGCAATGTCGCGGCGTAGATCAAAATTTCCCGCCATCTTTTTTGAGTTGGAAAAAGAGGGAGGGTCAAGCACGATGATGTCCCATCGCTTTTTCGCGGCTGAGGCTTTTTCAATAAAATCAAGCGCGTCGGCGCGGATAAGTTTGTGGGTACTCTGCAAATGCCCCCCGTGAAAAAAATCCCACTGCTGAAGCATACTTGCCGAAAAGCCGTTAAGCGAAAAATTTTCCCGCGCCCAGGAAAGGTAGGTATTTGAAAGATCGACAGAATCGGTTGATAACGCGCCTCCCGCAGAGGCGTACACTGAAAAAGAGCCGGTGTAGGAAAAGAGGTTCAAAACTTTTTTGCCTTGAGCTTCGGCGCGGACAATTGCCCGTAAGAGCCGCCTGTCCGGGAAGAGGCCCGTATCAAGGTAGTCGGACAAATTCACTTTAAAGGCAAGATCTCCTTCGCTCACTATTTTTGTAAAACGCTCTTCTGCCATTTTTTCATACTGATCCGCGCCCCTTTGCTTTTGACGCTGTTTCAAAAAAACACGCTCAAGGGAAACCCCCAGCGCGGCGCAGGCGGAGTCCCTCATTGCACAGAGCCATTTCTCCTCATCGGCTTCGTCTTTCTCGTAGGGGCGTTTGAAAAGAGCGCCGGCGATGGCGGCTTCCCCAGGCAGTGAAACGTCGCCGTAATAATCCAGCACAAGAGGCACTTCGGGAATATCGCGGTCGTAAAGCCTGAAAGCGCCTGAGCCCGTCCTCTGCGCCCATTTTTTCAGATGGCGGAAGCGTTTTTGCAAACGGTTAGCGAACATTTCAGCCTGTATTGAGGTTTTATCTTCCATAATAGTCATGTCGTTATTTTTCTTTCTGTTCCTTATTTCGCTCTTGTACGCTTAAAAGCTGTTTTATCTGGAGCATGATGTACTCCCTGAACAGGGGATCAAGCTCCCTGTAAATCTCAATCAGTTGCTCCAGTTCAACATCAGGAGCCGGACCGGAAAACATTTCCCCCTTGCCGGTCAAGAGCCATTCTTTATTAACATTGTATTTGCCGGAGATCAACTCGTAAACACGTTCGTTGGGGTTTCTGGTTCCGCTTTCTATCTGTGCATAAAAACTATGGGAAAGAAAAATGCCCTTGCAGAAAGCCCTCTGAGATAATCCCAGTGCTTTTCTGACAGCTTTTATACGAGCGTTTATAGAAACCGCCATCTATCCCCTCTTTTAAACTAACATAAAAATCCCTGTATAACAAGATTTTCAATTAAAACAACTTGACAGGTCGCATAGAAATCTATAATATGGTTGCTATGGGTTCTTGTAGAAATGATGAAAATAAACGGTTTAATAAAGAAATATCATGCCTAAGCAAGGGCTTTACAGCCCTGAATGTTGACTGCAAGAAGGGGGTACTGAAAACGGCAAAGGGGCTTTTAAGGATACAAAGGATGAACAGGGAGACGGCTGGAGACGGCACAGGGTACTCTGTTTCGGGGAAATATAGGAATGGATAGGAAAAACGATATGCCGATAATAGCCATTATTGTACCCTGCTATAATGAAGAGGAAGCGTTACCTGAAACCGCGAAAAAATTATCCCGCAAAATGCAAGGTCTTATTAGTGAACAAATAATAAATGAAAGATCAAAAATAGTTTTCGTTGACGACGGTTCAAGCGACAACACATGGACTTTGATAGAAAAGTACCATGCTGAAAACCCATCGCTTTTCAGCGGGATAAAATTGTCTGGAAACAGGGGGCATCAAAACGCCCTCTTGTGCGGATTGGTCGCTGTTACAGATCATGTTGACGCGGCGGTTTCGATAGACGCCGACTTACAGGATGACATTGAAGTTATCGGCGCAATGATAGAAAAATACCGCGCCGGATACGAAATTGTATATGGAGTGCGTTCAAACCGGAAGACGGACAGTTTTTTCAAACGGACAACGGCTCAAGGGTTTTACCGTCTCATGCGTTTTTTGGGCGTTGATGTTGTGTATAATCACGCGGATTTCCGCCTGATGGGAAAAAATGCCCTACATGCGCTTGCCGGGTACGGCGAAGTAAATCTCTTTTTGCGCGGTATCATTCCCCTGCTCGGATTCAAAACGGGAATTGAATATTACACGCGCACTGAACGTTTTGCGGGAACAAGCAAGTACCCTCTGCGGAAAATGATTAAGTTCGCTCTGGAAGGCATTACTTCGTTTTCGGTAAAACCAATACGCATGGTAACTTTTTTGGGTATTTTTATTTTCACCGTCAGTATCGTAATGATCGTTTATTTTTTTGTCAGATTTTTTACAGGGTATACGATAAGCGGCTGGGCAAGTATCGCCTGTTCGCTGTGGGGAATTGGCGGCTTGATCCTTTTTTCAATCGGCATTGTCGGCGAATATATAGGAAAAATTTATCTTGAGGCAAAACGCCGTCCGCGATTTCATGTGGAGCAGTTGTTATTTAAGGATAAAGAACAATGAGTCTATCATTCGACGATTTTGCATGTTCTTATGATGAAGAACTTAAAGATTCACTCGGTAAATTTGGCGGTAGA